>Ga0194115_10002449_pt1 | contig 22075 bp, 19 predicted proteins | sample TA2MahsurfametaG_3_FD_148656 | JGI IMG/M metagenome (GOLD analysis project Ga0194115, IMG submission 148656) | Freshwater microbial communities from Lake Tanganyika, Tanzania - TA2015002 Mahale S4 surface | ecosystem: Environmental > Aquatic > Freshwater > Lake | place: Tanzania: Lake... | reverse complement strand
ACACTTAAATTTGCTAAAATAGCAAAAGACCGTAATTGGAAATTTTATGTAGTTGGAGACACTAAAACACCACATGAATTGTATGAAAAGCTAGACGGTGTAACATATTTACACCCTGAATATCAAGAACGTAAATATAAGCAATTGAGTGATAGTATTGGGTGGAGATCAATACAAAGACGTAATATAGGTTTTGTAGAAGCTTACCACGAAAGCGGTGCTGATGTTATAGCTACAGTGGATGATGACAATATACCGTATGAAAACTGGGGTAGTGATATATACATAGGTAATACAATTGAATGTAGAGCTTATAAATCACCATATAATGTTTTCGACCCTCTTTCAGTTACTGATCACGAACATTTGTGGCATAGAGGTTACCCGTTAGATTTATTAGATCAAAGACGTTACGTAGATTATTTAGGTGAAAGTAAAATTACACCTTTAATCCAGGCTGATCTTTGGAATGGTGACCCTGATATAGATGCTATTGCAAGGTTGACATACAAGCCTATTGTTAATTTTGACATGACAAGAACACCATTCTGGAGCACTTCTATCAGCCCATTTAATAGTCAAAATACTTTTATAAGTCGTAAGGTATTACCTAAGTATGCAGTATTACCTCATGTTGGTAGAATGGATGATATATGGGGTGGTTATATTACCCAACACTATTTTCCAAACAGTGTAATTTACAATAGAGCAAGTGTATATCAGGATAGAAACGTTCAAGATCTTATTACCAATCTTGAAAAAGAAATAATTGGTTATAGAAACACCTATAAATTATTAAATGATTTACCAAACTATATGAATTATTTACCTGATAATACAAAAATGTTTCTTGATATTTACTTTAATTCTTTTTAATATAACATATGAGTAAGACAGCTCTTGTATTGGGTGCAGGTGGTTTTATAGGTCATCATCTTGTTAACAGGTTAAAAGATGAAGGGTATTGGGTGAGAGGTGTTGATGTCAAATACCCTCAATTTGAATCAACAAGAGCTGATGAATTTATTATTGGTGATTTAATTGACCCTAAAGTCGTTAGTAGGGTTATGTTTACACCTAATCAGCATAGCGAATGTGATATTGAAAACACGTTTACCGAAGTATATCAATTAGCAGCTGATATGGGTGGTGCTGGTTATATTTTTACCGGTGAAAATGATGCAAATGTAATGTATAATTCTTCGTTAATTAACCTTAACGTTGCATATGAAGCTACTAAAAAGAATGTTAGAAAATTATTTTATTCTTCTTCAGCATGTATATACCCAGAACACAATCAATTAGACCCTCAAAACCCTAATTGCGAAGAAAGTTCTGCTTACCCAGCAAACCCTGATAGTAGTTATGGTTGGGAAAAGTTATTTAGCGAAAGATTATATTTAGCATTCCATAGAAATTATAAGTTGAATATACGTATAGCAAGGTTTCACAATATATACGGACCATTAGGTACATATACTGGTGGTAAAGAGAAGGCCCCGGCAGCCATTTGTAGAAAAATTGCTGAAGCTTCTGCAAATGGTGTTATTGAAGTGTGGGGTGATGGTACACAAACACGTAGTTTTCTTTATGTAAGTGAATGCGTTGAAGGTATTAGAAGATTAATGAACAGCCCGTTTATTGGACCTGTCAATATTGGTTCAGACGAAATGGTGACTATAAATGACTTAGTAAAGATGGTTATTGATATTTCAGGTAAAAATATAACTGTAAAACATATTAACGGTCCAACAGGGGTAAAAGGTCGTAATTCAGATAATAGACTAATTGAATCTGAATTAAAATGGAAACCTAATTTCCCTCTTCAAAATGGTTTGCAACACACGTATCAGTGGATTAGTAAAGTTGTAGCTTTACAATGAATATAACTTACGTTGTTAATAGTAATTTTTCTTTTTATGAAAAATCTACTAAAGTTTTATTTGATAGTATAGATAAGATAGACCCAACTAGACGTAACAACTTTACCGTTATAGTAGGTGAATCACCTTATACTGAAACAAAATACATAAATTCAGTAAAACATTGTTTTGTTGAATATGGTGGTATCGACTTTACCGCTGCTTATTATATTGCCTGTAATCAGGATCAGTTTAAAGGTTATGTGTTTTATACACATGATACTGTTTATATGGGTCCTAATTTTTTTAATTTAGTTACTAAAAATTTTAGGGGTATTCATTACAAAAGATTGAGAACCAGATGGGGTATGAATATAGGTCTTTTTCGTAAAGATACATTTATACGTTATAAAAATATTTTAGAAACATTAATTTTTAAAAAATTTGATGAAGAAACAAAACGGTACTATAAAGTTTTAGGTGCTAGATATGAGGATATAATTTGTAGAATGGTTGATGATGATTCGGAAATATTCGAGGAACAACATATTAGTGATACATATCAAATAAATGACGACGAACAATATTATCAAACCGATGTTGATATATACAATACAGGGGTGTTACGTAATATTATTTACATACCCGAACTTGATTTTTATAAAATAAAAGCTAATATGGGTTCAATAGATCATGATAAATGTGTAATAAATTTATGACAAATATTCAAACAATACAATACACTCAACATCATTTTAAGACTGAAGACCTACAAAAGGTTTTTCAGAAGTATAATATTAGACCAGAACACCCATTCGATGCAAAAGAGTTTATTGATGATATTCAAAAAATTATCACCTCAGTAACTTCAATTGCATACCCAATTACCATTGACAATGGAGTAGTTTATCATTGATTTTTTAAAGAAAAAATACATAATACAAGAGTATGTTTATTAAAACGAAAACAGCGTACGATGGTTTAATTCTCCACAATAGGTTTGCATATAAGTTTTTTAAAGATAGGGTATTACCTATTGGTAACATTATTGCTTTTAGAGGCACCATGGAGGTGCTTGCTGAAGGTATGATTGATCAGGAAGATGTAGATAAAAAGGATTTTATATGGAGTGAAGATGCATTAAATTTTCTTTGGGAAATACCTCTACTTGGTGATAATATATTTGGGGCTGTTTCATATCAGCGTTTGTTTTGTGCAAATGTTGGTAATTTAGTTGGTAAATATCTTAATGCAAAGGTTGATGTTAGAGGAGATGATATTTATGTTCTTAAGGAACATAAACAGCGAGGGTTAATAAGCCCTGAAGGTAAGTGTAGCGTTAGTATTACCCATGTTAAAAACGGTGCTGCTTTAGGTCATCTAGGTATTAATATTAAAGCTGGTGATCGTGCACCTGTATTTGCTTTTAGCACGGAACTCAACGATAAGCAAGTAGAAGACTTTGCAACAGATGTTATTAATTTGTTTTATGAGATGAACGATAATATATTTGTTGCAGGTACCAAGATTATATCACATTAATATGTTATTTGATACCTTAAATGATATACTAATATCTAAAAAAGGTGATCAATTAGATAACATAGATAATGAAAAAGAGTACAGCGGTTATTTAATTAACCGCTGGCTTTCTATGTATTCACCTAATTTAGCTATTATTATTAACGAAACTGTAAACAAATATTACAATAATTTTATAACAAAAAAGGAACATTATAAATTTTTATGTAAAATAATACCCAATTCATCGAGGAAGAAAATTGAATATTTCAAAAAAGATAAAGCTGAAAATCAAATAGATGATAAAATTATCGGGTTTTTAGCCAAAAATATGCAGTTATCAAAGCGAGAAATTTATCAATATGTAGATATGGGTATTATTGATTATAAATCTATTTCTAATAAATTAAAATATTATGAGCAAAAAAGCTGATATAGATTCATTAGGTCCAATTCAAAAGAGTCTTATTGATCTATCAAATCCACACAACCAATCTTTTGATTCTGTTTTAAGGGGTTTTTCGTTAAGTAAAATCTTAAGTGATATAATCTTAGTTGAATACACCGATTTTGGGGATAATAATGGTACCACAATATTACGTAATGGTATTGCAATACCATTAAATGCAACAACTCAGGCATGGAGAATAGGTAAAGTTGTATTGGCAGGTGAATCGGTAAATCTTGTTAAGAAAGGTGACTACATTTGTTTCCCTAATAATATGGGTGTCCAGATAAGTAATTTACAAGTTGATGAACACGGTAAAATAGATAAAGGTGTATTTCTTAACGAACAAAGAATATTTGGAGTCGTGAAACCAATAAATGAAAGTAAGTAGAGATCAACTCAAAACAATTCTTCTCAATAATGTATGTGAAATAAGATTTGAGAGAAGAAGACCTTTATTAGGTAGACCACCATTTAGAAGAATGATGGCTACTTTGAGTTACTCTTTACTTAATAGCACTAATGGTAGGTTAACATTAAACTTTAGACCTACCATTAGATTACCACGTTACAATCCCAGACAAAAGAATCTTCTTATTGTTTGGGATATTTTCATGCAGGACTATAGAAATGTAAACTGTGATGATGTTGAAATTGTTGCTACAATTCCTGCTAATGATAAATTTTGGGAATATTTTGCAAACGTATTGCAAAATATGACCCCACAAGAAAAACTTAATTTTCAAAATAAATGACTAAAGAAATAATAGAGTCGCGTTTATTGCATTTTTTACAAAGAAAAATTGGTATATACAACCAAAATAATAAACTTTTAAAGAGTGGTAAATTAACTTTGCTTAATATACGTGAATATACTATTCAATTTATTTTTACTAAACCTACCGGTATTTTTAATTATGAAATACCTTACCCCTTTAATGCAATTAATGAAAACAACACATTGACACTTGATTATAAGTTAAACACACTATCTAAAAACAACGATATTATAAACTATAAATTTATAATACATACACCCAATAAAAAGAATAAGTTTTACGATACGTTAATTTTTATTAAAGAAATATGAAAAAATTTTTTAGTATTTACTCGGGAATTTGCTATGAAATCTTAGATGAAGAAGTAGATTTATTAGATCAAGGTCAGATACCTATTAAAGAGTACCCTAAAGATAACTGTAAACATTGTTACGGTAAAGGTTATATCAATAAAGACAGTAAAACCAATGTTTACGTATTATGTAAATGTATGGTAAAAAATGTGGAAATTGATTTATCTAAATATTACATTGAAAATATAAGATTACATTCTACAAAATAAACTTGTTTCAAAATAAGATTTCAACTAGAATTATCAAGAATGTCGAAAATACTTGAAAGTTTTCCTACTGGGTTTACACCTACAACAGCACAGGAAAATGCTCTTAAACAAATTGGTAAGGCTATTGCCAACAAACAAAAATATATAATTGTTAGAGCACCTACAGGTTCAGGAAAAAGTTTTATATCACGTACACTTGGTAATTTAAGTCAAGATTGTACATCAGAGTTTAAAAGACTTATCGAATCGTATGACGCATTCAAAACTGATCAGTATGGTGATTTTTTATATGAAGCTGATTGTCTTTTAGAACCACAACACGGTGCATTTGCACTAACAATTACCAAACAGTTACAAGATCAGTATCTTGAACTATTTAATGATTCACCAAAATTAAAAGGTAAGTCTAATTATAGGTGTAATGTAGATGAAAATTTTGACGTAGAAGCCGCACCATGTATTCTATCAACCACTCTTAAAAATAACTGTTGGTCTAATAACGTATGTAGTTATTACAATGAACGTAAAGCTTTACTAACATCAAAGTTTGGCATTTTAAATTATAGTATGTTTTTAGCTTTACCATACCATGTAAAGCGTAAAAATTATATTGTTTGTGATGAAGCCAGTGAACTTGAAGAAGAACTTACAAATAGATATGGTCTAAATTTAGATTACAATAAACTAAATTTAGCAGGTATTAAAGTTAAGAAAGTTACTTCAGATAAATACGATACAATTTATAGTTGGTTAACTCAACTTAATATTGCTATAACCGAACAATGTGAATATTTAAAAGAAAAAGCATCTAGTAAGATAGCTAATCTAACAATTGGTGATCGTATAAAACTTAAATTTCTAGGTAATATAGGTAGACAAATTGAAAATGTTACCGATTTATGGGGTAAATGTGAGTTCATCGTAGACAAAACAAGTGAAAAATTAACATTAACACCTTTAAACGTTGATGTTTTAACGAAAAATATTTTTGATCATGGAGACCATATTGTTTTAATGTCTGCAACTATAACCAAACCAGAACTATTTGCAAAAACTCTCGGTATTAAAGATTATACATTTATAGATGTAGATTCGACATTTGACCCTAAAAAATCACCTATTTATATATCTACAAAATTACCGTTAAATTATGAAAATTTAAAGAAAAACTTACCAATTATTGCACAACAAATACAAGAATTGTGTGATAACCACCCTAATGAAAAAGGTTTAATACATACACATACAAGTGAAATATGTAATTATCTACAAAATAAATTAAAGGGTGATAGATTCATTTTTAGAGATGAAACTACGAATAACGAAAAGATGTTAGATATACATTTAAAATCATCAGAACCAACAGTTTTGGTGAGCCCTTCATTAGGATTCGGTACCGATTTAAATGGTGATAAAGGTAGATTTCAAATTATCGTTAAAACACCGTATCCTCCATTATCTAATAAGCGTATCAAACGTAAATTTGATATTGACAAGACCTGGTATGTTAGTAAAACCATTAATACTCTAGTGCAGATGTCAGGTAGATGTACCAGAAGTAAACAAGATCACTCTATAACTTACGTATTAGATGCTACAGCATTTAGATTAATTAAGGATAATATTTCAGTTTTACCCAAGCATTTCATAGAACGTATTGTATGAGTATACAATAAATAACTATGTGAAGTTTGAAACCTTTCATTTTGAAGTAAAAGATTTACTTACACAATTTTGTAATGCTTTTGATAGTATTGTAATAAAAAGATTTGATAATAACCGTAATGTTGTAAGTAAAATAAATGTCAGATACCTTTATTCACCAAAACAAAGGGTTTTATATGATTTAGTTAACAAAGCTCAAAATATAGATATACCATGTATTGCTGTCAATATATCGAGTATATCACGTGACGAGTCACGTGTTTTCAATAAGTTGGACGGGTTTTATGAAAATAGTGTAAGCAAATCCTATTTTTATAAAACCCCTATTCCTGTTAATATAGACGTATCAATGTCTATAATAACTAAGTATCAAACTGATCTTGATCAAATATTAACAAATTTTATACCTTATACGAATCCGTATATTATTATTTCGTGGAAAGTCCCTAAAGATGTAAACTTACCATATCTACAAGAAATAAGATCAGAAGTGTTATGGTCAGGTTCGATTAGTATGAATTACCCCACTGAATTAGATGGTAGTTCAAAATATAGAATAACTGCAGATACTTCATTTACAATTAAAGGTTGGATGTTTAGAAATGACAACAACCCTGTTGGTAACATATACACTATTGACACAAATTTTTACGGGGTAAGTGCAATAGATGTAGATCTCAATACAACTATTGACGATTTAGTAAGGTATAATAATTCTTTATCTGCATCTGTTGATACGTTGCAAATAAAGGCATTACCTGCTTTATCAAGTACTGAAACGTCGTTTATCTTTGACGGTAATAAAGCTACAACAACAACTCTGTATATAGGTAATTTACCTGTAATATTTATTAGAGGAGCATTTTTTAGTACATTACCGCAAATGGAATATACTAAAAAGGTGTTTTTATCTGCAAACACACTAGGAATTTTGCCTACGTTATCAAGTGTTAATTTTTACTCTAATACATCTGTATCTGCTACAAACCCACCATTTAGCGCGTATGAAATTGTTAAAAATGGTGGTAATATAGATTATTTTGAAAATGCTATATCTATAACACTTCCGCCAATTAGTTCTGCAACTAACTATAGTATAATAATTTCAAATGAATCAGGTTATAAAACATATATTACGGGTGTAATACAATAATAACTTAAATATATAATAATATGTCAGAGTTTTACGTACAACGTGATTTAGCAGATAAATTATCACCGTTTATTCCTTCTGACGGTTTAGCGATTACCCAAACACCGACACCAACAAATACACCCACTCAAACTAAAACTTTAACTTTAACACCAACAGTAACAAATACACCAACAAATACACCAACTAGTACTCGTACTCGTACATCAACTTCTACTAGGACAGCCACAGCTACTAATACTCGTACTAATACTGCTACACAAACTTCAACACGCACTTCAACTTCAACACAAACTTCGACACCAACTTATACTGCAACGAATACATCGACACGTACAAGTACATCTACAAGAACAAATACAATAACGAGTACAGCTTCAAATACACCCACCAATACTAGAACACCTACACAAACACCAACACAAACATCAACTAGAACACCGACAAACACAAGAACTTCAACATCAACTCAAACAAAAACATCTACAAATACACCCACACAAACAGCTACTAACACAAGCACAAGAACCGCTACAAGCACACGCACCAGTACTTCAACACCTACACCAAGCGTAACAAGAACTGCTACAATTACAAGTACATCTACTAATACACAAACAAGAACATCTACATCAACAAGAACAGGTACAGTGACTAGATCTAATACAAGTTCAGTTACAAGAACACCTGATATTACACCTACATCGACAAAAACTTCCACACAAACACCTACTCAAACTCAAACATCTACACAAACACAGACACCAACTCAAACAAGAACAAGCACTCAAACTAAATCTATAACTCAAACAGCAACACAAACTAGAACGATAACTATAACTAGAACGTCAAGTAATACAAGAACAGCTACCAACACAAGAACAGCTACAAATACAGCTACATCTACACAAACACAGACACCAACCCAAACACGTACATCAACACAAACAAATACAAGAACAGCAACAAATACAAGAACAGCAACATGCACTCAGACATCTACACGTACACCAACCAACACAAGAACGTCAACCCGTTCTTCCACCCCAACTCAAACAAGAACACCAACCAATACGAGAACAAGTACAGGTACCCAAACTTGCACACAAACGAGAACATCTACCCCCACGAGAACATCTACCCCTACAAGAACATCCACACCAACAATTGGGGTGACTGCTACAGCTACACCAACAAGTACAAGAACAAGCACCGAAACACCAACACAAACTCAAACACCTACCCAAACGCAAACAGTTACGCAAACAAGAACACCTACAAACACAAGAACAAAAACATCAACATCAACCCAAACTCAAACAGGTACAAATACAAGAACACCAACAACTACAAGAACAAAATCATATACACCTACACAAACACCTACACAAACACAAACATCTACACAAACTCAAACATCAACACAAACCCAAACACCAACGCAAACACCAACACAAACCCAAACACCAACGCAAACATCAACACAAACTCAAACACCTACACAGACTAGAACAGCTACCAATACAAGATCACAAACATCTACACCCACTAATACACCTACCCAGACAAGAACACCAACAGCAACACAAACATCTACACAAACACCCACGCAAACAAGAACAAATACCCAGACACCTACACGCACAAGAACAGCAACACAAACAAGAACAGCAACACAAACAAGAACAGCAACACAAACTTCTACACGCACAAGAACAGCAACACAAACAAGAACAGCAACGCAAACAAGAACATCTACACCTACAAGAATAGCTACTCAAACCCCGACGCGAACATCTACACCTACACCGACCCCATTACCACCATGTAATGCACCTAAATTACTCACATGGTCAGTATTAAACAGTGAAGGTGGCGATGTTAATGACCTTACATGGTCGATAAACAACCCTGATGGTGTTATTATTAGTTTTCAACCTCAGCCATTATATATACCATTTACAGAAACTAGGTTATTGGGTACAACATATGGTTGTTGCGATTCAATACTTACATTCCAAATTACATTTAATTGGACAGATCCTATTACAAGTTTACCAAAATATAGGCTAGCACCTATAGATGCAACAGATTATTGCTTACCCGGTATAGTTAATACATACACAGTGGTTCTATCATAAATAATTAAACAAAATGGGTAACAATTACTTTAAGAAAAATAATTTAATAGGTCTTTTGAAACCATTTGGGAGAGATGGTTTTATAGATGTTACATCTACATGTACACCCACTCAAACACCTACAAATACCGCAACACAAACTCAAACTCCAACTCAAACAAAAACAAGTAATACAACCAAAACTCAAACACCTACACCTTCTGTAACGAGAACAAGAACAACAACGCAAACAAGAACACAAACACCCACAAAGTCCCGTACACCTACACCTACACAACATGTAACTTCCACCGTAACACCAACACCTACAGCAAGCAACACATCAACCCCTACACCTACTAGTACAAATACACCTACAAAGTCACGTACAAGAACAAGAACACAAACTAGTACAAGAACATCAACTTTAACTAGGTCCAACACCTCAACACAAACAAGAACATCCACAAGCACATCAACAGTTACTAAAACATCTACACCAACATGTAATATTACACTTACACCAACACAAACAACTACTCAAACACGTACTTCAACACCTATCGGTACAGCGACACCCACACAAACACCTACTCAAACACGTACCGTAACAAGTACTGTGACATCAACACGTACCCCAACAAGTAGTTTAACCAGCTCAAAAACACCAACACAAACAGCTACCCAAACAAGAACAGCTACATCAACGCAAATATTTACAGCTACTTCAACGCCAACAAGTACTGTAACACCGACTCAAACACCCACATCCACACAAACACAAACACCAACGCCTACTCAAACCCAAACATCTACACAAACAAGAACAAGTACTCAAACAAGAACAAATACTTCAACATCAACAAAAACGTCAACTTCTACTCAAACATCCACACAAACAAGGACGTCTACAAGTACCGTTACAAGAACATCTACCCCAACAAGAACATCTACACAAACAAGGACATCTACTCAAACGAGAACATCTACACCAACACAAGGTGTTTCTGCAACCCAAACACCTACACAAACAAGAACAGCAACACAAACCCCCACTCAAACTAAAACAGGTACACAAACCCAAACCCCCACTCAAACCCAAACCCCCACCCAAACACAAACATCCACACAAACACCAACTCAAACTCAAACACCAACTCAAACTCAAACATCAACACAAACTCAAACCCCAACTCAAACACAAACACCTACTAATACAAGAACAAGTACATCTACACCTGAAAGTTCACCTACACCTACACAAACACAAACATCAACTCAAACTAGAACACAAACTCAAACAAGAACATCTACACAAACAAGAACAAACACTCCAACACAAACTCAAACACCCACACAAACTCAAACACCAACACAAACAAGAACAGCCACCCAAACGAGAACAAGTACATCTACACCTGGTGGTTCACCCACACCAACTCAAACGCAAACATCAACACAAACTTCAACACAAACACAGACCCCCACACAAACAAGAACACCAACTCAAACAAGGACTTCAACACAAACACCAACTCAGACTCAAACACCTACACAAACTCAGACACCAACACAAACAAGAACAGCTACACAAACAAGAACTTCAACACCAACACAAACAATAACATCTACTCAAACTTCCACCCAAACTCAAACACCAACCCAAACTCAAACTCCAACGCAAACACAAACACCTACACAAACAAGAACACCTACACAAACAAGAACAAATACCCAAACGAGAACAGCTACACCTACTTCAGGGGTTACTGCTACACCTACACCGACTCAGACATCCACACAAACTCAAACATCTACACAAACACAAACACCAACTCAGACTCAAACACCCACACAAACTCAAACACCAACACAAACACAAACATCAACACAAACACAAACATCAACACAAACACAAACACCTACACAAACACCAACTCAGACTCAAACACCTACACAAACTCAAACACCAACACAAACTCAGACACCAACTCAGACTCAAACCCCAACTCAGACTCAAACACCGACACAAACTCAGACACCAACGCAGACACCTACACAAACTCAAACACCTACACAAACTCAAACACCAACCCAAACTCAAACACCAACACAAACTCAAACACCTACTCAAACACAAACACCCACACAAACACAAACACCAACTCAGACTCAAACCCCAACTCACACAAGAACACCTACTAATACAAGAACAGCTAGTAGCACAAGAACACGTACACAAACACCTACATCTACACAAACACCAACACAAACACAAACACCAACACAAACACCTACACAAACAAGAACCCCTACATCTGAAGGGGTTACACCCACCCCTACAAGAACTTCGACTTCTACAAGAACAGCAACTAGAACACGTAGTAAAACAGCAACACAAACTCCCACCACTACACCAGCCTCGGGTCCAGAAGGTGGTTGGTATTATATCACGCTTGTTATTAGTAACCCTGAACCACAATGTCCTTTAGTAGGGGTAAGTCAATCAGTGAATGCTAATAGTAATATAGACGGAGCTGGTGCAAGTTGTGAAGTAGTTAGTAGTGCTAGTATGGGTACTGTAGCCGCAGGTACAAGTAAACAATTATACATGCTTAGATTCAACCAAGCAGCTATAGATAGTTTCTCACCATCAATGGATACTACATGTGTTGAACTTGTGTATAATTGGTTTAAAGTACCCCCTCTCTGTACAGTTGTATCACAACATTCACCATATTGGTTATATTCAACCTTTATTTCAACTATTTTAGCTCAATATCCTGGTGTGCATGCTGCTACCTACGGTGACCCATGTATTTTAACTTACAGCCCATCATAATAAACACTATTTATTATAGAAATTAAATTAATATTGCACGTGTTTGTGATTTAATATTTTTTTATAAATATATGTAACCATGAAGGTGTTTAATCCAAATAGTGACAGACTTGTACCGGTTGCAGATATTGTAGTTATACCATCGTCGACACCTACTCCTACAGTTACACCTACCCAAACAAGAACAAATACCCAAACACCCACTCAAACACCTACTCAAACTCTTACCCCAACCCAAACACCAACTACAACACCCACCATTACAAGTACTGTAACAAGTACTTCAACACAAACAAAAACCCCAACACCTACATCAACAAATACCTTTACACCTACACAAACAAGAACACCTACAATTACACCATCTCTTACATCATCTAGAACTGCTACTAATACACCTACTTCAAGCGTCACCCGTACACCAACTGCAGTTTTAACGCTTACACCAACTCAAACACAAACATCTACAAACACTAGGACAAATACTCAAACACCTACCTCTACAGTAACATCAACTTCTACACCCACAAAAACACCTACCACGACACCAACAAACACATCAACTAATACACGAACTGTTACAAATTCATTAACAAATACACCGACAAACACATCAACTCCCACACCCACCAATACACCAACACGAACAGCCACATCTACATTAACTTCAACATCGACACAGACACCCACACAAACACGTACAATAACTGAAACGCGTACATCAACCCAAACCCCGACATCAACTTCAACGCAAACTCGAACACCCACGCAAGGTGTTTCAGCTACAGGTACACCTACACCTACAGCAACCCCTACTCGTACATCGACTCAAACTTCAACACAAACACCAACACAAACCCAAACAGCAACACAGACTCAAACACCAACACAGACAATAACAGCTACCAACACAAGAACATCTACACAGACATCTACACAGACCCAAACACCAACACAGACGAAAACACCAACACAAACACGTACATCAACTCAAACAACAACCCCCACCAATACATCAACATCAACACAAACAAGAACAAGTACACAAACACCAACACAGACACAAACACCAACACAGACACAAACACCAACACAGACACAAACAGCTACCAACACGAGAACAACAACATCTACACCCGGTAGTTCACCTACACCAACTCAGACAAAAACAACTACTCAGACATCAACTCAGACTCAAACACAGACTCAGACACAGACACCAACACAAACACAGACACCAACGCAAACACAAACGCCCACACAAACTCGCACTTCCACACAAACCCGTACAAGTACAATAACATCCACCCAGACTCAAACATCGACACAAACCAAAACACCAACTCAAACACGTACATCAACTCAAACATCTACACCAACATCGACACCAACTCAAACAGTAACATCAACGCAGACACAAACATCTACACAAACACCGACACCAACACGTACGGATACGCAAACGCCGACACAGACACAAACACCAACACAGACGAAAACATCAACTCAAACTCAAACACCAACAAGAACAAGCACTCAAACACCAACTCAGACTCAAACACCAACACAGACACAAACACCAACACAAACTAGAACAGCTACTCAAATATCTACCCAAACACCAACACAGACACAAACACCTACACAAACGAGAACATCAACACAAACACCAACACAAACTCAGACATCAACACAAACAAGAACAAGCACACAGACACCAACACAAACTCAAACACCAACACAAACAAGAACAGCTACAAACACAAGAACAAGTACTCAAACACCGACACAAACTCAAACACCAACACAAACAAGAACAGCTACACAAACAAGAACAACTACCCAAACTTCAAGTAATACACCTACCCAAACACGTACTTCTACACAAACAAGGACATCAACACAAACAATTACATCTACATCAACTATCGGGGTGACTGCTACACCCACCCAAACCCAAACCCCGACACAAACGCAAACACCAACACAAACTGAAACACCAACCCAAACCAGAACATCTACAAATACAAGAACAAGTACTCAAACGAGAACATCAACACAAACACCAACACAAACTCAGACACCAACACAAACAAGAACAAGTACTCAAACAAGTACAAATACATCAACCCAAACTCAGACACCAACCCAAACTCAAACCCCAACGCAAACACAAACACCAACACAAACAAGAACAAGTACTCAAACGAGTACAAATACACCAACACAGACACAAACACCAACACAAACCCAAACACCTACACAAACGAGAACATCAACACAAACAAGAACAAGTACTCAAACACCGACGCAAACTCAAACACCAACACAAACCCAAACACCAACACAAACCCAAACACCTACACAAACGAGAACATCAACACAAACAAGAACAAGTACACAAACACCAACACAGACACAAACACCAACACAGACACAAACACCAACACAGACACAAACACCAACACAGACACAAACACCAACACAGACACAAACACCAACACAAACTCAGACACCAACACAAACAAGAACAAGCACACAGACACCAACACAAACTCAAACACCAACACAAACAAGAACAGCTACAAACACAAGAACAAGTACTCAAACACTGACACAAACTCAAACACCAACACAAACACCGACACAGACACAAACCCAGACATCTACACAAACACGAACACAAACACCAGCTGCTACTAAAACACAAACGAGAACATCTACTCAGACACCTACACATACTCAAACACCAACACATACTCAAACACCAACACAGACTCAAACATCAACACAGACTCAAACACCAACACAAACTCAAACACCAACACAGACTCAAACACCAACACAAACAAGAACAGCTACAAACACGAGAACAAACACACAAACACCAACCCAAACTCAAACATCAACACAAACACCAACACAAACACAGACTCAAACACAAACACAGACTCAAACACCCACACAAACTCAAACAACTACACAAACAAGAACATCTACAAATACAAGAACAAATACACCCACACAAACACAAACACCAACACAAACCCAAACGTCAACACACACACAGACACCAACACAAACAAGAACATCTACTAGTACGAGAACATCCACTCAAACACCCACTCAAACTCAAACACCGACACAAACCCAAACCCCGACTCAAACACAAACTTTTACACCAACCCAGACAAGAACATCTACTAATACAAGAACCTCAACTCAGACTAGAACAAGATCTCAAACACCCACTCAAACAAGAACAGCTACAAGTACTAGAACATCCACCCAAACACCTACAGCTACAAAAACAGCAATACCTACAAGAACGAAATCACCCACACAAACTAGAACATCAACAAGTACACGTACAAGCACACAATCCCCCACTGCTACTAAAACACCAGGTGTATCAGCTACCAGAACACCTACACCATCAAGAACAGCTACCCAAACTCCGACAAAAACAAGAACAGCTACACAAACTAGAACATCAACAAGAACACCAACAGGTACAGGTATTGCATGTGGTAACCCACTTACTCAAACATGGTCAGTATTAAACAATGAAGGTGGTGATGTTACTGATCTTAGCTGGTCAGTAACTACAAACCCTAATGGTGCAACAGTTTCATTTACAGCCTCTCCAATATCTGTAGATTGGGCGCAACAAATTACACTTGGTACTATTGCAGGTTGCTGCGATACTAACATACCAATTCAATTAACGTTTAATTGGACCGACCCCGATGATGGTACACCTAAATCTCGTTTAGCACCAGATCCTGCTACTGATTTTTGTGGTTTTGGGTCAAGTTATACACTTGTACTTTCATAATTTTATATATCAACGATATATATATATTTACGAGCTCCACACTAAATAATAGTAATTATGGCAACTACTGGTGATGACAGCACGTTTGGGAAAACTATGATGAAGTTTATTACTAATAGACTTCCATATCAAAGTTACACAAATGTTACACCTATTAATGAATTAAACCCTAAATACACCGATTTCGCTGATAAAGGTAGTAAAAGAATTGAAGCATTACAAAGACAAAGTATAAGTGCATCAACATTATATAATAATACACCAATACCTGGATTAATTAACTCTTATAGAGATGCATATTTATATGCTAACATACAACAAGATAAAGCATCAAGATTAGGTGACTACAGGGTAATGGCTGCTTTTTCGGAAATTTCAAATTGTTTAGATCAAATTTGCGATGAATTAATTAACAAAGATGCAGATGGTAATATTGTAAAATTACAAATTAAAAATCGCAAGTCGGATTTTACTGATGCTAGTTTTAAAAAACTAAATGATGAGTTTAACAAATATATACAGTATTTTGATTTAGATTATGCAGGTTGGGAATATTTTAGACAATTGTTGATAGAGGGTGAAATATATTTTGAACATATAATACACAAAGATCATCCCGAGGCTGGTATTTTAGGTGTTCTTAAAATACCAACAGAGTTAATAGATCCTATTTTTACAAATGTACAAAATCACGTTGTAAAAGGTTTTTTGCTTAGAAAACCTGTATTTGACCCAAAAAATCCGCAAAAAATAGAAAAATTTGAGTTTATACCAATGGATGTAAATCAAATTACATACATCAATTCAGGTATTTGGAATGAAAATAAAACAATTAGATTACCATATATTGAAAATGCACGTAGAGCATATAGGCAATTATCTTTAATTGAAGATTCTATTGTAATTTATAGATTAGTAAGAGCTCCAGAAAGACTTGTATTCAATGTTGATACAGGTAACTTACCAGCCCCTCAAGCTGAAAGTTATCTTAAAAAGTTACAACAAATGTATTGGAAGAAATTTAGTTATGATCCACAAGGTGGTGGTACAGTGACTAAATTTAGCCCTCAATCGATGCTTGATAGTTTTTGGTTCGCTAAAAGAACCGGTAGCGAGGGTACTAGTGTTACGAGTTTACCTGCTGGTGCAAATTTAGGTGAGTTATCAGACTTAATGTATTTTGTTAAAAAGTTATACCAGTCATTAAAAGTACCTGTTACAAGACTTAACCCTGAAGATGCATTTAAGGATGGTTTAGATATTTTACGTGAAGAATTAAAGTTTGCTAACTTTTTAATTAGACAACAACAAAGATTTGCTTCAGGATTAAAAAATGGGTTTGTAACTCATTTAAAATTAAGAGGTTTTTGGAAAGAATTAGAATTAAAAGAACAAGATGTAGATATTGTTTTTAACGTACCCACTAATTTTTATGAAATGAGAGCTCAACAAAAACTTGAGCTCAAACTTAATAATTTTAGCACTGCTACGCAAAATGACTTTATTAGTAAGTTATATGGTATGAAAAAATACCTAGGTTGGAGTGATGAAGACATTAAAGCTAATAGAGAATTTTTAAGAAAAGATAGAGAATTGCAATGGGAATTAGAACAAATAGCTGCTGGAGGACCCAACTGGCGTTCAACATATACACCTCAAGCTGGTGGTGGTGAAGGTGGTGAAGCATCAACACCACCTGGGTTTGGTCCACCACCTGCAGGGGTTGGTGCAGGGGGTGCGGTAGGAGGGGAAGTAGCACCTGAAGGAACACCAACACCTGAAGCAACGCCACCGGCACCTGAAGGGGGACCAACACCTGAAGCAACCCCACCAGCAACATAACAAGCAAACAATAAATATTATTATGGAAGTATCAAAAAATTCATTAATTTCGTCATTTTCAAATGGCAGATTTCCAACAGGTGCAGACTTTGAAAATTTAATAGATTCTTGTTATAATGAAGGTAGTGTAGTAACAAGTGTTTCAGCTGTATCTGCATTCAACGGTAACACGTTTACTGATTATTTATCTTCGCAAACTGCACAAATTAATCAAGTAAATGCTGCAAATATTTCTGTTGCAAATTTAGTTTTTGATAGTATAACAACTAATGGTAGCTCTGGTATTGATGCAAGTATAGTGGTGAGTTTGGTGCCTTCAGGTAGTGGTATTTTATATTTCGAAAAAGGTATACTTGTAAATTACAGTGTATTATAATTTGTTGTTGAATCTATTTACATAAATTGTAAATAGTGTTATGAAGTTAATTTCAAAACTGTTATCTTCATTTAGAAGTAAACCAAAAAATGCATTGGTAACCCCGGTGCCAGAGAAAAATATTATAGTGGTAAATACACCAGAGTATATACCCACAGATATACCTAGAGTTTCAACAATTGTAAGTGATGATGGTTTAGTTTTTAATGAAGAAGGTTTACCAACCAATATCACTGAAAATGCATATACAATAACTAAACGAAATTTTACACCTTCGCATGTATATGCTGAACCAGCTTTTGCACCGTGGAGTGAGCAAAATAGAATTAAAAATATCAATCAGCAACCTATAGCTGTAGGTACACCGCCTCCACCGTTACCGTCAGAAACACCTGTAAACGTACCAGATGATAATGGTAATGTATCAGTATATAACGGTTACCCTATTATGTTTACAACACCTGATGGTAATAAAATTGCTATAAATAATAGAGGTGATAGTATCTTCAATACTAAAGATGATTATAAATTAGTAAATGAGTCAGGAGCTGTAGCTACTATAGGTAAGTTTGTTGAAGTATTAAATTGTGATTTATATAACAAGGAAAAAATAGTTAGTATTCAAGGGAACGTATTAATTGTGTAAATGAATAAATACCGTTACTACATAATACATACATCTGGAAACAACAAAGAGGTTTACGGTGTTATTAAAGAAACAAAGAAAAATATTACGGTAGCGGTAATACAGTCAAATCATGATAAGAAGATTATAAATAAAATTATTGTTCTCAGTAAAACTACAATTACTAATAACCTTAGTCAATTTGATTTCACAACAACGATTGAACAATAAATACTTATATGTCTGAACAAATAAATATATCGAAAATTAAGATAAGAAGAGGGTTAGATTCAGAAAGATTGCAAGTTATATTAGATAACGGTGAATTAGGATTCACAACAGACACTCAAAGACTTTTCGTTGGTGATGGGGTTACAGTAGGTGGTTTACCTGCAGCTAATAAATTTGCAGGTAGTTTTGCAACAGTTAATAATGTAACTACGATTGAGGAAGGCGACTACGTTATAATCAGCAATAGTTTGTATATTTTTAATGGTGGTAATAAAAATAATATTGCTAACTATCTTAGTTTATCTAATGTAGGTGTTGATGGTACAACAATTGACTACAACGCATTCAATCAATTATATGTTAAAAGTATTTTAAATTTATTAGGATCATCTATTGATACAACTAAAGGTATATACATAACACCAGGGTCCTTATTAGGAGTTAATGTTGATAATGTATCAATTATATATAACGGTCAAGGTAAATTAGCTATTGCCGGGTTAACAGCAGCTCAACACGGTAATTTAGGTGGTGGTAGTTTGCATACAGTTGCAACTACAGTATTACCTGGTTTCATGTCTGCTTCTGATAAAACTAAATTGGATGATAGCCCTGTTTGGACATTATCAGCTTTAACAAATCCGCAAGCACTTGTAGTTGCAAATGCTATTAATCAATATGATAATTGTCAAATTTCTAATGTAGGTGGTATAAGTTCAGTTAATTTACAAACACCACCTTATACTGTTAATGTTGATTATTTTTTAAATCAACAAAATCAATACAATGAAACAGTGCAGCCTGGGTCTATATTATACACAGCATTAAATTCATCAAAAATTTCAAATGTTGGCGAGTTAGCGCAGTGGACGGTTGATTCAAGCTCTATTGCATCATTTCCTTATGATACAGCATTTGTATTAGGTGGTAGTGATGGTTACATGTACGGTTTTTATCTTTCCGCACCAACCTATACGTTACCATTTAGCACTAATATAATATGGAATATGGTAGAGTCTAACACTACCAGCTCGTTAATGGGTACAATTTCTTCTGTTGTTTCACAAACAATAACAGGCTATAAAGTATTTGATGTATACCCTATCACATCAACATCGTTTGTAATTAAGAGCCTTTACCCGAATTTTTGTTATTCGGAAAATAATATAGGTGGTACAACAAATATTACTATTACTCAAAACAATCCAGGTAAACACTCTGCATCTTTGTCAAGAAAGTTTATATGTAACCCTACAATATCAAACGTTGTACCTGTATCAGGTAGCCAAACAACTATAGCAATTAATATTAACAGCGGTATAAACGGATCTGCTGTAGACGCAAATAATGATAATAGAGCATTAACTATATATAATAGCGATTACAGCAAAAATGTGTTTTATTTTTACAACGCAAGTACACCTACCCCTACACCATCTATCAATTTAAATGCAGCAATACCAGGTTTGGTAACTAATTTTTACCCGATAGCATATACTTCTGCAGACCCATCAAACACTGTAGTAGATTCATTAACCGCACAATTAGCAGTAGCGGGATTTGATGTAATATCAAAAGCATCTTTTAATATTGTTATTAAAACCCAGAACCCTGGGTATTGTTTGGATGTTTATACAAATTATAACGGGTCAATTATTAGCACAGTTGGAAAAGGTGGTGGTGGTAGTGATGGTGATTTATTTACAGTAGATAATTCATCGAACGGTGTACCTGAATTGTATAGTTTAATACCTACGTGCGGTGATGTTATCACCGATGACGGTTCACCAGCAGTACAAAATATAGTATTACCCGGTATACCAGCAGTTGTATACACAACGCAGAGTAGTACACGAAACAGCGTTGCTTTAATTAAATACTAATATGGCTATTGAAATCGATCAAAATACAATTATACGTTTATTGGTAAGACGTGGTTCAGAGGCGGAGAGGAACTCTATCATACTTGCACAAGGTGAACCAGGTTTTGCTTTAGATAGTAAAGTTTTAGTTGTAGGCGACGGTATAACATACGGTGGTGTTAAAGTGCCTAATGTCGATAATATTACAATTGAATGGGCTGGAACAACACCTAATTATATACAACTTAAAGATGGTGGTATAAGTAATGTAAAACTTCAATCCGTTAATGGTAACACTCTCAAAGGTAACAATACACCTAATGTTACCTCACCTATTGATATACCTATA
>Ga0194115_10002446_pt1 | contig 22092 bp, 17 predicted proteins | sample TA2MahsurfametaG_3_FD_148656 | JGI IMG/M metagenome (GOLD analysis project Ga0194115, IMG submission 148656) | Freshwater microbial communities from Lake Tanganyika, Tanzania - TA2015002 Mahale S4 surface | ecosystem: Environmental > Aquatic > Freshwater > Lake | place: Tanzania: Lake... | reverse complement strand
TCTAAATTAGCATTTAAGAATGAGCCGTTGACATCTTTATTCTGGACCGTCTTCTGAGACAGGGTCTCTCTGGAAATGATACCATCCTGTTTTCCGTTCATCAATGAACGTACAACAAGCCAGAACAGCACGAGTAAAAAAGAACGCAATTCCTGGCTATGATATGTGTGTCCAATCCCTTCATCTTCCTTTCTTCCAGGTTTCAGGATCGTAAAGGTCTAGTCCATCTTCCCATGCCTTCAACCGCTTAGGTCCTACCTTGCTCAATATTCGTTGGAAGGTATCAGGGAAGAACTTGTTAATGTACAAGGCAAGTAATACTGGTTGATCGGCAATCCAATATTCACCACCCTGTCGTCTATTCATTGTCATACTACTGATGAATAGACGACTACAACGACTTGCTGACATTTTCATCGTTTTTCGTCGTGTCTGCCCAACAGTGTTCTTGGAGGAAGGTTCTCCCGACCCTCCGATATGACTGGAATGAAATTCTGTATCAGTCGATCCAGGACATATCAGATCGACACGGAGCCAAGGTAATTCTGCCTTGAGTGAATTGTAATATCCGTGTAGGGCATGCTTACTAGCTGCATACGATGCTGAGAGGGGGACACCAAATTTCGCACCGACTGAAGACGTCACCACAAGGTGAGTACCTCGATCTGGTCTTAATCCACCTCGTTCCAATAAGAGCTGAGTGATAGCGATAGTCGCCAAAGTATTCACCTGGAAGACACGCTCGGTAATATGATGATCCGTTTGAATCGCTGGCTTTAGTTGTCCCACTCCTGCATTCAATATAACGTAGTCTATCCTTTCTCCGACCATTCTATTCATCACCTCTTCGACCAATCCTTCAAGCGTTTCTATTTTCCCTGCTAGATCGGCACTGACCACAGTCACACTGCCCTTCCCTCGTTCGATTTGTCTCTTGTTACATTCTTCAGCGATCGAGCTTAGTCGGTCGGAAGGTCGTGCTGTCAGAATGAGATTCGTCCCGTAACCCGATAGTTCCAATGCTAGTTGAGCTCCGATACCACTGGAAGCACCCGTTATCCACAAAGTCTTGCCTTCAAATTTCATTTCCAATAGTCGCTGGTTGACAAAGAATTTATCGTGAAGGAATAAGGCAGGATTGGCATCCATTTGAGAGAAGCCTACACCAAGAGCAGCAGCACCCGCCGCGACGGCGTTACGGATTAAATTTGCCATCATGCCGCTGGCTCTCGATGTACATGAAGTTGGGCTATTATTAGCGGATGATTGATGGGTGATGAGGGCGAATCGAACTAACTTAGCTCAGAGGGGATTCGTTAGAAACAATCGTCGCTCGACGCAGCTATCAACAGTGCCTTGTTGATGGAACGAGTCAGTGAAGATACGACTGTGACATACCTTCTTGATCGAAGGAGTCGAAGTGCGTTGAAGGATCGCGCCAGACACGACTACCGTAAAGTTAGAACTGTGACAATAGGTTAGGACTACCATTCCCGAAAAACCCTAGAGGCATTCACGATGACAGTTAAAGCCTTTCTTTCAACAAGTTCAGGTTTTACAGGACCTTGCAAAGGGCTCTGCTTCACCGTAGTTCTGACCAATAGGAATGGGACGTTTGCTGCCCGAGACCTCAACGCAAGTGGAAAGCGAAAACCACAGATACAGTTGTTGTTGGCCATTCGAACGAACTGGTATGGGGATTTTTTCAACGGGAGAACAATGGCTACATTAATGCTCGGAACTTCATCCTATTCGACATCCATGCCTTTAGAATCGACCTCTACTGCTCCTTTGTTACCCGGTCGTTTCGTCCACTCAACTAGTTTAGTTTGTCTTTATTACTGCATTGGCAACAAGGATGACAAAAATAATATGTGCTGGGAGGCTCTTTCCAGCGTATTCCATAATCATTTCGATGAAGTAGAATGCGAGGAAAGACACGACCAGAACAACAACGAGGCTGGCTAGGGCGATGAAGGAGGCTTTTCCCAATGTCGGGTCCATGAACCAATAAATATATTGCGGGCCAAATTGCTTGTCCGCGTAAGAGTAGCAATTGAACCAAGTGAATAGGATGTATATCGATCCCACCAGACAGGGTAAACTCAAGTGGGTGACCTTGAGGGGAAGTCCACCGAGTAGTACCATTTCCGTCAACACATAGACGGAATTCATGTTATGCTGCATCTGATTGCGAAAGCATGCTAGTTTGTGCTTCTTCCCCGAAGCTAGAACCACAGGCCATATGGCGTACCGGACGACTGCCGAAACTAACAACGCAAACGGTCCACTTAGTTCCCAAAGGATGAGGGCCATTCGCAAGACCCATTGTGGAATCTGATTCTGACGGCCCATACAGGCCAAAAGTGTGATATAGCCAGAAAGGGAAAATTTCATACCAAGCATAATCCAGCACCATGAGGTGAATGGAAATAACGTCCGGAATCCGTACATCTGTATTGATGTGTTTTGAAGTTTGGAATTGTTTCGATACGTTGTGTCGATCGTCCATTTGTCAAAGAAGATGATGTAGATGGCAACACCCCAAATAATGCAAGCAATCCCAAGGCGTATTATGGCAAGAGCCGGTAATGACACCCATTCTGGAAAAATACGATGGCAGAAGGTAGCGACTGTCGCTATGTCATCCAAATCTTGTGGTAAATGAAGACCAAGTGCCAATAGGGCACCAACGCCAAAGCTGGCTTGCCATGGAGGAAAGCTGAGGTAAGCGTTCTTTTCGTTCATGATCGGGAGTCGGGGGTACCAAGTTGAGTCGAATCAAGAGTCCGTCTGCCCTTTCTGTCAACCTATTTCGTGATATGGATGCAAATGGATGTGCTCAACGGGTGTGTAATGTTTGTCTTCACGATGACCGTTTTTTCGATTTTTGGTGCGAAAGGTTGGATGAAAGGCTGTAAAACGACACGACCGGGTATCATATGTGTCGAATTTTATTGGTCGAATCAGTCATCCACGACTAGCAACCAGATATCCTCTGCAAAGCTATATCTTCCGTTGCAGTCATGACCTCCTAGTCCATGGTTCTCCTAGTCCAAAGTTTCCAGGTATGTTCGTTCTATCACGTAGAAACTGAAACCGTGACTTATTCGGCATACGGCATTATTTATGATTGAATTATCCAAGAGAAGGCAAGCCAATAGCTCTGGGGAGTCGAATGCGATACGAGCAATGTTATGGGGGCCGCGGAGCGATACTACAGTCTTGATTTCTTATTGTCCTTCTGATGTAGTCCCTTAGCATAATATTCACTGAGCATCATACCCATATCCACGCAGGTACAAAGTAGGGTACTAGGCCGATAGTAGTCGGTATCAGGGAATTGTCTCGAAAAGTCACGCAACCGTGAGACGAGATAGGTGAGACCGACTTCATGATCTGCCCAATACATAGGACCACCACGATATACAGGCCAACCATAGCCATACACATATACAACATCAATGTCTGAGGGATGACGTGCGATGCCCTCCTCCAAGATTTTAAAACCCTCATTGACAACGGGAAACAGAATACGTTCTACGATCGTAGTATCCGAAAATTGGACCTGACCGGATTTCGCGAAACGGGCAATAAGGTCATCCACTTCCTTACTCGGTAAAGGCTTTCGCCCTCGTCCAATACTCTTGTCGTAGTTGTACCAGCCCTGTAGAGGATAAGTCGTGAGAACAACAACTGGATCGAATCAATATGGTCATAAATTCGAGCCACTCTCACCTTTCCAGTCTTCTGACCCAATCTCTTGAACTCCGAAACGATTACGTCAGCGACTTCGGGGTAACGCTTTGGGCGTCGTACTCCTCGACTACCATCTTCATTGATCCATCCTCGTTGTTTCCGGATATTGTAACCAATATCAAGACCAGCCAAGTCACCCATCTGAAGTGGCCCCATGGGCATTCCGAATCGAACAAGTGCACGATCGACCGAGGCCACGGTTGCGACACCTTCTTCTAGTAATAACGTCGATTCAGCCCCATAAGAAATTAGCATCCGATTACCGACGAATCCATCACAGTTCCCCACGACGACTCCAGTCTTCCCAATTCGCTTCGTCAGTGACTGTAAGATACCAACAGTATCCATCGACGTTGCCTTCCCACGTACGATTTCAACAAGTTTCATAATGTGTGCGGGTGAGAAAAAGTGCCAACCTGCAAATAAAGATCGGCGGGAGGGCTTGACAGCTGATGCCATCTCATCAATATCCAGGGTCGACGTATTGCTTAGCAAAATGCAATCCTGAGGGGTAATCTGATCAAGCTTGCTGAAAATGTCCTTCTTGACTTTCATATTCTCAACAACAGCCTCTACTACCAGCGAACATTGAGACAGATCTTCTAGTCGGGAGGAGGGAATCAAAGAGGCACGCACATGTTTCGCAACGTCCTTCCGTATGAGACCCTTTGTGACGAACGACATTATGGCTCCCTCAAGAAAGGCAACACCCTTCTTCAGAGATTCTTCATAAACGTCGACGAGGTGTACTGTGAACCCGGCCTGAAGTAGGACCATGGCGATACCACTTCCCATCAATCCAGCACCGATTACAGCTACATGGGTCCCCCTGAAAGATTTCTTTACAAGGACATGAGTACCAGAAGGCTTACTCAACGATTTCTGTGCTTCACGGACGGCGAAGAAGGCATGTCGTCTGGCTTTTCCTTGTGCACCATTCAAAGTGAGAAAGAATTGTTCCAGTTCCACTTGAGAACCTTGATCAATGGGCAACTGACAAGCCTTGACTGCCGTAAAGGCTGCATTGACTCCTTCTCCTCCCATGACGACGGGGGGGAGCTTCTTTTTGGTAAAGGAGAAGATCTGCTCAAGCTCTTGGGTAGTCTCCTTCAGTGGCAGCAGGCCAACCCGTCTATCAGATAGTGGCATAAGTGCCGCCCATTCTCCCCACTTCTTTGCTACTGGAATTAGTCCTTCCTTCGATCCCGGTGGTACAATACAATCCACAAGGCCCAGATTTTTTGCTTCCACTGACTTGATGGGTTTACCCGTCAAAATCATATCTAACGCCTTCGCTACTCCAACGAGTCGAGGAAGACGTTGTGTTCCTCCAGCACCGGGGATGACACCGACATGGACTTCAGGAAGTCCAAAGATACCCTTCGTATCGGCGATGCGGTAATGGCAACTCAATGCGACTTCGAGTCCACCACCAAGGGCATTCCCTGTGATGGCTGCAATAACGGGTTTAGGGAAATTCTCAATCTTCTTCACAACGTCAACCAACGTGACGATCCCTTCTGTACTCGACCCAGACGATGATGATACTGCACCACCACCTAGTGTTCCGAATTCAGTCAAATCGGCACCAGCTGAAAAGCTTCTGGAACCTCCTGTTAGGATCACACTTGTGATGTCAGGATCAACTTCAGCCTTGTCTAATGATTCCCAGATTAGCGTGCGTAAATCCAAACCGAGAGGATTCAGGGGATTTCGTCCGACTTTTGAAAAATCAACTATAAAGACGCTCATTTCAATCTAACAATAAGCAGACTTCGGTCAAGTGAAAATCGATATGAGGATTGATTGTGGTGGATACCGGACCAAGTTTGTGAAGTGAAGCAGGTACATTAGCTCCTCTCGTTCAACTCACGAAAGATTGATCTCCCGTCACAGCCCTACGTAGGCACGGACAAACTGGATTAAACGATCTACCATACCATATACCATATTGATGGGTATGATGTCATATGTATTAGTACGCTTTGGCATTGCCGAATCAACGTCGCTATGTATGTTCTTGTGCAACCCCCTTTTTTCCTACGTCAACTCTCTCAAAAACGAAAGGTTCTTGGTGGACAGTTCACAACCGACCGACGCCCCAGTCGATCAATGTTGGAATCTCCCTCATGGGTTGGCAACTTTCGACATTTTTGTGTTACATTCTCACTAGCTGGACTGTTAGATCATCGACCCTTCCCGCGCTTGCTTTTCTCCCTCCACGGACCAGTGTAGTACGTTCTACAACGAAACAGGAGATGGGCTCGGATCCAGAACGATGCATTGGGGAACCCCATGTCGAAACTGTTCTATTCATTGAATGTGGTGAGTCCAGTTGTCATTACAGAACGTGTAGTACAAGGGACTAGACCATGACTTTCTGATTTCGTTCGGTTTCGTGTCGTACGCATGACTAATGCATGTGGTCAGCTGCCCTATCCCAACTTTTTAAAATCTAATTCCTAGCGCACTTCTTTTGACTAGGATTTGGGAACGACTCACACGGTCAAAATACTACGAAAGCTGCAATCCGAGCCTGCCGAAACGCAATAGAATTCAATTCGATTCCCTCTATCAACCGACTGGTGCCAGGAGGGTACGACAACCTCAAACTTGACGTCCTGTTGGCGATTCCGCCGAAGTATCAGTCTGATTTGGACTTGTCAAAAGTACAAGAAGTCTTTCCATACGGCTCAATTAGGTTCCAGATACAGGATGGGGGGATGATCGCTCCAAGTGGGATAGCCATTGAACGACTCGGCGATTCGAACGACGATATGATTGTGGTATGTTGCTCGGTAACTGTAGGTCATTAGTCCTTTCGAACTTCGCGACCCCGACCATTCACAACTAAGACTAAGGCATCTGTATCACATCAACTGATCCCGACTCGATGGTAGCAGCGAGACTTGACGGGTCAAGAACGATCTCAACTTTTCCGATTCTGTTTCCGTGTACTCGTTGATGTCCATGCGCAAAGAACGTAGACTACGAGCTCTCGATCCTATTCCTCCCCCCGGTTCTTCATCAAGATTCAGCAGTTTGTCGAAGATGCTTGTCCACAAGTCTTTTTGCCAGTAGCGTTTGAAAGAGTTGGTAAGGTACCATCGGCCATTCTTGCCCTTTCGCAGGCTGATATGGGTTCCCCACAGTAGAACGTGCGCGCAAGCCAAGATCCCAAAAGTGTCGACGTCGTATGACCATGGTTTTCCAGCTCTCATCGCCAAGCATTGCGCGTCATGTTCGCAGGCGTCGCCACGGAAGAGAACGCTCCTGGCCTCGATACCTCCGTCGGTATGGTCTTCGAGGTCAACGGCCCGCCCAAAATCTACCAACATCAGATCTGAAAACTGTATGTCACGATGGTGGTTGTCACCACAATCAAGAGTACACATAACGAAGTTGTCTGGTTTGACATCACAATGAATGATCTTCCCTTTCCAGTGAAGTTGCTCGAGGTGACGGAGCATACGTGAGACGTAGTGCAAACAGACGATTTCTGGAACATGTTCGCCAAGTTTGAGCTTGTAAATGTTTGCAAGATCGACCAAATTGAAGCCGGTTCTGGACCCAGCCGTCATGCTCAAGATGCCACCATCTGCCAGTGAGATAAAGCTAAAAGGGTTTGGAAAAGCATGCGTACCAGGTCCCTCATTCGTTCTTTCCTCTAGTTTCCGGAGGATGTCGTATTCCCATGCTAAACAATTGGTCGGAGTTTGTGCCTTTACGGCAATGACGTCAGGACCGTCCCGAAATTCACTGTTGATATCCATCAGCACTACAACTCCATAAGCACCTCTTCCTAACTCCCTGCACATTACCCCTGCGTGCTTGCCTATTAGGATGGTGATGTTGCCCGAGATACGTTTGGATCGAAACTCTCTTGGTAATGATATATGAGGGAGGTGAAAAATTTGGCCGTGAAGTGACAGAAGGGCCAGGAGCGGAGATCGGGAGTTAGAAGGCACGGACGCGGAAGCCTGCAGTCGACGAAGGGCCATTTTCGCGGCATGATCGTGACATACGAGGTAGTCGACTGCATGCGTAGTCGTCGTACTATGTGACACACGGACTGATTTCTGTAAATCATATCGACCACACTGTAAGAACGAGTGAAACTTCTAGAATCGCACGTAACGATCAAATCCACCTTAACTTACGCTAGACTGGTCGTCTTCGTCATCGACGAAGATGGAAAATCCAGCGTTGTGGGGCGCCAGTGCCTCTCCCGGCTGATGACGAGACTCATTTAGGTCGGCGAAAACGTCGTTGAATACAGAAAGTGTAGCAGTGTCACCTTGTTCGCTGACCCCAATCGACGAATCTCGACGACGCAATCCATCCCTACTGCGATCACTTTCATCAAGGCCACAAACATCCGCGAGTAGCGAGAACGTAGCCGTATCTCCCTGTGCAACAGCTTCGTCGTCGCTCGAGGTACAATCGAAGTCGTTTCTCCCATCAGGTTGTTCGTACATCGTACTGGTCGCAGCCGCTGGTTTCTTGTCGTCTTCTTCTGCATCTTCGAAAATCCGAAACATACCGGCTTGGGCATGTGTGATGCCACCTTTGGTGTTCACATTGCTCGAGAACGCGGCGACGTTGTTTTCGTCCTCAAAAATCTGAAAGCCCGTGTTTTCGTCGAGGTCTGTTTCGATTCCGCGAATAGGATTTTCCTGGGAAGACAATACAAATGGACGAGGGTTTCGAGCGCTACAGCTAAGCGCGGTCGCATCGACGTCGGAATCGCTCGAGATTTCTCGCAATGCCATGGCATCAAGTCTAGGATGGCTGACAGCACGAGCAGCGGGATTGCGAGGACCGCGGTTCTCATTGTCATAGTTGACAATCGAATTGTCCAGCACCGAAGGCCCTAACGATTCGCCGACATCGGCGTAGGAGGTATCCACGTCTTGATCATCATCGAATCTAGACATGTAGTTCATCCTTCGTTCAGTCCTGCTTGCAAGATTATCAATACCAAAGGCAGGACTAGAGAACATCATACTCAACTCTCGCATCGCTAGTTTTGTATTGATCGTCTCTTCTTCCTTCCGAGTAGGTACACCCACGGCATCGGACTCGTTAACCACGGAGCTGGCGTTCGAAATGGCGGTTTGATTCAGGCTGGTATTTCTTGAGTTCGTCTCAGATACGAACAGAACCTTTCCGCGTGATGAAGAGGGTAGTCGCGAACCTTTTCGGGGCTGTTCCTCAAATAACCGTGCGGATTTCGACGAAGATCCTCCCATTGAGATATCTGTAGACTCCTCTTCGTCGAGATCCATGCGAGAGCTCTGATCCATTTTGTTCACATGCAGCAGATTGAAGTTGACTGCGTCCGTAGCTATTGTATAGCACATGGAGACCCCACGAGCTTGTTCAAATGACTGTTCCATACCTTGAGCATCCTTCAAAAGCCTCTTACTGAAACCTATGTTGGCCCGTTTGCTGGATTTTTCAGCATCACAATTCCTCATTATTCTTGTATCTTCGTGTTCCTTCGCTGCCTTCTCCAGGTCCGAGTCGAATTGTGTCGGATCACGCACATAACGAAGCGGGTCGCGAGCCAATCTCTCGGCCTACGAAGAGAAACGTGTGAGCTAGAGGACCATATCCTGGAAGACTCTTAATCTGACGTGACTCACCAATCCTTCGTCGGCACGATCTCTAAAGGTTCGTTCATCTCGGGTTGTTCGATGCCTGTCGGCTTGATTTTGTTTTTCTCTTTCTATCCTTTCATGTTGCGCAACACATTCTTCATCCACGAAGACAGCAAATGCTGCTGGCTGAGCCCCAAGACTTCCTGTTCGACTATGAGCTGAGCGGGATCGATATCCACGGGATGAAGATGAAGTGGACATCAAGCCACCACGATCGTTCCATCGCTCCGCATCCAAAGTGTTTTCCTTGCGACGATCGGCCTCTCTCTCAATCACGCGTTTGTGTTCTACAATTGGTCGGTCAAGAAAGTTGTTCGGTGCATTTTCACCTTCATTCTCTACGTAGATTGACATCGACCCGTTTCCTGCAGTATTCGAATTGTTGCGCCCTCCCTGATCACCAAAATTTGTCGTGGCTCTCAAGTTAGATCCTCGAGAACGCTGGGACAGCTGGGGTGCAACTCTTGATCGATCACCATGTCGTACCCGATCGTGTGAGAGTCCTACCAAGGTCCCTCTAGAGATTGCCCCTTCTCCATCATCATAGTCATCAAGCTGTTCATTTTGCTGAGAAGAATTCAGCCAGTATCGACTCATACGACGCTGAAATTGCTTATGTCGGACTTTTAGCATATTCATCGGTTGAGCATCCTTGCTGATCCCTTTTTTGTAAATGTTCTCGGCAAACGGAAAGTCACCACTTTTCTCAGCCACAAAGGCCCATGCGACCCAAAACAGAGCTGTCTTTTGACCGACCTTTTGCTGATACAAGTACTTGAACACCTGCCCAGGTTCCTTAGTCTTGTCTGCATACTTAGCACAAACGCTGATGAAACGATCGTCGTTCGCGTATTGTGGCATCTTTACCAAAGCTCGAGTACATCGTTCCATCAAAAGGAACTGCTGATGTGTATCCGAAGGAAAATTATCCTGAGAATACTTGATGTATACCATCCAATGAACTAGGCAGTCCTCTTGAGTTTCCGTGACGTGTGGAGCCTCAGACGGACGAACCATCCGCTCAAATTCTTCAATCCGTTGTGCCGACTCCTCGTTGGTTAGTTGGGATTGGCTCCCCAAACCACGAGACGCCACTGTCGCACGTTCCAAGGCGACTACATTCCGACCCCGTTGTAATGGAGCAGCATTCTCCTTGACCGACTCCCATCCCGGTGTACTACTATTCATCCCGTCGAACTACAGATACACGATTCTGGAACGAAACCCTCGGTATAGGAGAGCTATCGAATGTTACACACGCCACCCCTCGTGCTGCCCTGTTCTCCCGCCCCCTATCCGTAGTACCCGTATTCTGTTTCTATCAAGTTCAAAGGAAATAATTACCACCGTCGAGTTCCAAAAAAGTCGGTTCCGTCTCACCTCAAGAAGGCAGGATAGGCATAGTCAAACTTGGGATTCCCAGGCTGACAGGAGAGAGGTGCAATCGCGTCACCTTCTTTCCAACACAATCTTTATGATACACAATACCCAGCGTTACTACGAGCTTCACATATCATTCCACATATACACGCGCGTGAACCAAATCAAGTTTTTCCTCCATAGCCCCGAGACGAATTTAAATTGGAATGTTCTGAATACTTTTCAATGATATCGGCATGTTTGGCGCGCAGCGTTTGGCGATCCCCGCGGTCGAATGAGTCGCAGGTTGTTTGGAATCGGATCTGTCCATCGATTCTACTTTCTGCCTTCCAATTACCGGTTCTGTAGTTCTAATGCCATGCCAACATCAGGAATGGCCAATATTCAATCAGCAGCGCAGATCGATGACAAGGATGAATGATTAGGCCCTAGAGTACGACTAGTGTCCAGAAAATCCGTTACAGGTTAGTTCTGTTTTAATCTAGAATCCCCACTACGGATACAGAGCGGTAGAATGCCACGTCGCATATTAGGCTGCAGTACGCCACACGTACACCTCCCAGATGTTACTACGTCGTCCTCCAAGCTCTTTACGTCACCATTCGATTGCTCTTTATTTTGCTTGTAGCAAAGAGCTCAGAGATAGTTTAGTTGCACTATTCATGCGAGAGAGTCCAGTCTTTATCTCCGACCAGGCGTCCCTGGTCGACTTCCATATCCTCGCTGCTGCGCGGCACTCGCGGGTTTCAAAATCTGAAAAGAGCACATGAGTGTGTCGTCAACAGTCATCATCGCTCCCGCATTGTCGAATTCACCACAATAGTTTGGTGCGGAAAAAACTGTTACTAATTCACGACCCGCAAAGAACTCGTAACCATCTTCTACCACTTGATGTGCTCGCACCACCAAGTCTAAATCATGCCGGCGAAGGAACTGGCGGACAACATCGCCACCAAATGTAAAGGAAACGCCACGATCGTTTTCTCCCCAACCCTGTTTACACGACGATGCGGAAGTCGTAAGCGCGAGAGAGTTTCCAAGCACAAAAATCCGCGAGGCCTGATCTTCGTGGTACCTACCGTAATACTAGGGTCGGGATCTGCCCAAAGAATATCACACAACAAGCCTGTATCGGGCACATCACATGGACGAGCAATGTTGGCAATTTGCTCCATTTGAGAAAGCTCCGGTGACAGACCTCCATGCATGCAAATAATCTTATCGTCGATGACAGCACAGCATGGCAGACAGTTGAATGTATTACAAAATTGCTTCCACATCTTTACCGAGAAACGGCGACGACATTCATCATAAAACCCGTAAATTCTGTTGATTCCGGCACATTCGTGGTTCCCTCGCAATAGGAAAAAGTTCTCTGGATATTTGATCTTGTAGGAAAACAAAAGACAAACAACTTCAAGCGACTGCTTCCCACGATCAACGTAGTCCCCGAGAAACAGATAGTTGGCCTAATCAGAGCAAGTAAAGCAGGTGAGCGTGTCCTGGTCCTGTATTACGGGCGTAGACCCAGGAGTCACTGGCGTAGTGACCGAACTCACCTCAGGCGGGAAGCCACCATATTCAAATAGTCTTAATAAGTCTGTGTATTGTCCATGTATATCACCACAGATCTTAATCGGCGCACCAAGTTCTAGTAACATGGGCTGGGACATAAAAATTTCCCGTGCTTGGTTACACAGGGAGGTAGCATCCTGTACCGAAATATCTACCGGCGTCCCAGGTTTCTTATTCCGAGCCGATAGTAGTTGATCGATCATTCCATCGATCCAACTTTCATCCTGTGACGCCATGATGGAGATTGGACTATTGTAAAAGGGTGCGTGGGGTGGAGGAAAAGGCTTCTGTGGAGGACGATGGGTGGTATGTGCACACGAAAGAGGAGAATTTACGAACGGGAAACAAACTTTGGTAGAAGGTGAGTCGACACGATGTGCGAAACGGATAACTCAAGCCTCACGAAAGAAAGGACGATATCTGGGAATGTGTACCATGACATTACCATCCAAACCATTCTTCTGCCAACTGATCGAGTGGAAGGAAGAATCGTCCCGTAGCGCCTAAGAAGTCGAACCAAACAGCACACACGCCGATAACCCCTTGGGCTTCATCCACAACATTGGTTTTTTCAGCTCTTCACGGGCTCCACAACATACCTAAAACAGTATTGATGCTCCTTAGTAAGAAGGCAAGTCCTTGCACAGGGTACCTTGCGCTTCCGAGACGACGGGGATGGTTTTTTAGCTGCAGGTAAAAGCAGCAAAGGAGGGGGACCCTCTCGCACCACGCGACGGAACGGAGCCCTGCGAAACCACTTTTTTACCCCCTTCCCTTCTCTTGCTCGCTACCGTATATCGATTGAGGGGCACTTTTTTAGGGGTCTGTCCTTTGGTTGGTTGGTTGGTTGGTGCAGCAGGCGTGTGTGTGTGTGATGGAGACGGACCGTACGGCAGTCCGGTAACGGTACATTTTCTGTGTTCAAATCTACGTGACTCGTACTCCAGCAGGCGATTCTCGCCTTTCGCGCCAGCCAGCATTCGAACGGACAAATTACATCTTCTAATATATATAGTCTATACATAAGTACATACCTAAACAGACTTTTCCGTCGGTCGAGGATCGATGCGACTCAGAGTATGGATAGACACGGAAAGAAAGAAAGGAATCCGGCGACGGCTAGAGGGGCGAGGGGCATAGGTTTGGGGCATTTGTGGGATTCACATGAAAATACGGGGACGGCGTGGATGGAAGTGGACCCCAACGAACATGGCCGAAGCATATTTCCGTCGAAGTCAAACGTTGCGCGTCAAGTTTGTCGTGCTTCTTATTACACCAAAAAGCTGTCACTGCAGCTGCTGAGGAGGGTCCATAGACTCCATAATTGTCGGCTAGATTCGGAAAACGTCCTTGTAGAAAGTTGGGATTTCCAAAATTGATCGACTGTTGCCTGTGGTGTGTTGCACAGGAAATGCAACCTTGTTCATTCCCGTGAGATTTCGTAAAGAGCGAACCCGGTGTCCTCACAGTTTGAAGAAGTCATGAGCAGCTCTGGTAGCAGTCCATCCGTGTTTAGAGGAGGAAGCAGGTTACGGCACGATCTTGATGAGAGCATATCGTCGACTGTCACATCGCTTCGATATGACGACCCGTCGGACAGAGGAACGTCCAGTCGACCAATCTTGCATGGGAGGGTACCAATCCATGATATCGATGTTTCATTAGGTTCACCCAGTCGACCTAGTACCTCTACAGCTCGACGAAGGGGAGGATCATCGCCAGTGAATAGTACTGGTACGACGATCCCCCCTACTGGAGTTCTTCGATCGGAACAAGCCTACAACAGGACGACGACGACGACGAGTAGTCGGAGGACGACACCCATTCGGAGAACGTCCGATATCATCGAAGAGGTGAAAGATGAAGGTAGTATTAGTAGTAGTAGTAGTAGTAATGGGATGAAGGCCTCCCTTGATGCTGGAATGGCCAGAGTCCGACGATGGATCCGATCACGACCATCCTTCTCTCCTCGGACATCATCATCTACAAGGTCGGGAGAGACTTGGGGAGCACACACATCACCACAATCGCCAAGTTCTCCTACTATTCGTATTTTTCTTCCACCGGGGGAGGTGGATAGTCAAGAGAGTGAAAGTGATGATGATCATCATGATCATGTTGACGTGGAGGAGGAAGATGATGGTGACAATATTTTTGATTTACCTCGTTCGGACTATCATCGGATAGAATATCGGAATCCAAATCCAAGACAACGAACCTTTTCAGAACCCGATGGGGATCAGATACGTGATCTTGTATATCGGAGAGCTATGAGATCACGGGCAGTCCGACGACGGAATCTAATCCAGTCAGTATCACAGTCAACAACAACCTATTCATCCCAACCTACTACTACACAGCAACAGCGCCTACCGCATACCGTATCGGGAGGGTCTCGGGGACGAGGGACCGGTATTGAGCTTGGGTCACTCATCAGTAGCTCACAGAACAATAATAATACAACGTCGGGGCGTGACGTTCTTCTTCATGGGGTGGTTTCTTCCGGTCAATCACGAAGTAACAACAATGAGTATACGAATCCGAACAGTATGGATGACATTGAGGCTAGAGCTCGGGAAACCTCGATGGAACAAACCGCAGACGCAGAGGAGATGTCTCTTCTATCTTCTTCCAATCCCGATCCGATGAGACATGCCCGAAACAGATGGATTACGATCAACCGACGCTTTCAGTATGTCATTACGATGGTTGCGCTGATTTTCAGTTTGTTACTCTTCGCGATTCTATTGTGTTGGGTCGTCCTGACAAGTTCCTACGTCATTTCCATTGACAAGGCCTGTGACGTTCCACTCAAGTTCTATTACTGGTTGGTGACGCTACAACTGATTTTGGATGTTTTCCGATCGGATATAATGCGATTCTTTTTCCGATGGGATGCAAATTCGAATCATCGGATACCGTGTCGTGTCATCACATACAACGTGGCATACCTAACGTATGCCCTCCTCGTACTTCGGATGGGTGTCCGGAGTGTCGCTTGGAACGATGATACGACGACATGTCCAAGCTCAGCTCCAGAGCTCTTCCAGTCCGCGAAAATATTCATATGTCTTTCTGTTGCTGCTTGGACTACGATTATATTCGGATACTTGGTCCCCTTCATCGTCGTTGCGACGCTCCTAACGATGAATGGATATACTCCAGCATCGGATGCAGTACGAGGTGCAGATGGGGCTGGACCCTTTACTTTCTTTCCGTCGGTGATGGGAGCACCATCACATTGCATTGATCAATTACCGGTCATTCTCCTAGAAGACTTCCCAGCTCACTATCCGATGGAATGCTGCATCTGTATGGAGAACTTTACAGGTACAGATATCATCGTGGAAACTGCATGTAACCATGTATTCCACAAAAGATGCTGTCGGGATTGGCTACGACAAGCTCGGACATGTCCTATCTGTAGAACGGATATTCCAACTAGTTTAGGGATACCCGAGACAAACGTCGATGTGGAGGCTAGACAATCGGGTACCTCGTCGCCGGGATTCAGTCAAGGAACAAGCTCCTCCTTCGTCAACAGGAATGATATCCACCATGAGGTGGTTAGCCTACTGCAGATACTTCGGCGGTACGAGAGACAACAGCAGTCGGTACTTGGCGAATGAGACTCACATTTAACTACAGACTAGAAATAGAGCGCGGGTACATCAAACATAGGGGGTAGACTGCTTCGCATCACCGTTGTGGACTTCGTTCAGTGTCTCCAACGCGAAATCACGTCACTGTTCTGGAATTAAAATGGTGTCGACGGGGCGGTAGGCACGGGATTGCGGTCCATAGACTGAAATCTCCCGCGCTGTAGTTTACTTGCCCAGAAGAAATACAACAAAGCAGCAATTAGCACCAAGAAAGATAGGGGGAAGGATAGCCCATCTGAGCCCTCGTCGTCGATAGCTATTGTCTCATCGTCGTCTCCATCGCCGTTGGACTTCCGCGAATTGTTGAAATCGAACCACATCAATAGGAAATCGTACACTCCATGAAAGAGGATACCAGGGAAAACAATGCGTCCCAGGCCCGTGGATCGTTTCTTCTCGATATCACGTTCGCATACTCCAATACTCTGTAGAGCTGCGGCTATCGGGTGGACCGGAAACAACGATCGTGCCAGTAAGATGACGATCTCCACGCTGAAATTTGAGCTTCCGTAGATAAATATGTAGACCAAGTTTTCACAGCACGCGAATCCCAGAGCAGTTGACACCATAGCGACAGTAACCGCAGCACCTCGAGACTCAGCGCTTCGATCTTGCGCTGGAAACGTATCACGTGGCCCATGTGGATCGTCCGCAGATTGTTCCGATTCAGCCGTGGCTGCATCAGCAAGATCGTGGCTTGAGTAGAAATCTGGGTGCTCTATCATTCTGAATCCAAAATACTTGCAAAGTTCTTCGACTGTTGCAGCCAAGATGAATGCATTCACGAACAGATAGATCGTGTAAACAACGGGATGATCATTCCCATAAGCTCTAACGAAATCCCGATACGTGGGAGTATCGTCGACTCCTTGCATCGCAACGACGTTTGCAAAACCAGGACTCAGCATATAGCCATCAAGCGAATACCCAGGCGCCGAAACCACATCGATTCCTGACGAAACCATGATGATCGACATGACAAGTTTCATTATCAAGCCAACAACGATTTCAAAGAAGACAGCAAGGCTCGTACTCAAACAGAATCCACTGACAAAGTATTTTATCAGAGCGTCCGTCGAAATATCCTTCACGTGCTTCCAATGTACTAACTTCATGATGCCGTAGGCTTGGAGCAAAGTCGCACTGAAGACACCAAAATTCTTTAGACCGAACTCACGCTGATATCCCATAACGCTCCAAAAGAATAGGACAGCCGATACAATAGAAATGGTTACCAACACCCATCTGCTGAAGGTTGAGAGCCGGTTCCAAGATTCCCATACGTTGAAAGTCAACTCATCGTTGTCATTATTTCGCGCTTCATAGATTGGGATATAGTACTCCAACATGGGCTGCATAGTTATATAGTCAACTCGACGGTACTTCTGAAGGACAAGTTTCTCCACTTCTCTACCTTCCTGTGCAATCCCACAAACACCACAGAGCTGAAGATGACACTGACACAGTAAGCCACACCACATTTCGGAAAAACATTGAAACGTACGAGTACAGAACGAATATTGATCCGTCTTGTGACTCGGATCATAGTCTCTCGCATAGCAGCCAAACAGCGAGTGTGCGTTTCGGATGTCACTCGTGGTTTGTCCCATCAGATAGGCAGGCCTTCTACCACTCATGCTATCTGCAGGGAAGTCTTCCTCGACTCGGTACCGAAACTCTCCGGTACGCGTCATTTCATACCTACTCCACAAGAGTTCCTCACGAATTTCACGCCTCTTCGACATTCCCTTCATACACTGACCAACAAAGTACGCGACTAGTAGAAAAATCAAGAGCGTACTGAAAAACTGTCGGATCACAACGTCTTCAATCCGGACAGCGCAGAACACTGCCATTCCAAAGATCCATAGCGGCATACAAAAGTGGACCCAAACCCGCTTACAGAATGACGGAGGCATGATCCCGGTAATCAGAAAGCGATCACGGTCGCTCTGAAAGACTCCACAGCATGCTAGGGCACAACAGTCAACCCTTTCGTGCTCAGGATCAACGAACATATGTGTGATTGAAGTAGAAAATCCTCGATGCCCACCTTCCCCTGCTTTTGACTCTGATTGATCTCGTGCGTTTCCTGTAGGGAAGGACTGATAGTTGAGAGCATTCTGCCCTTCAGTAGTACGGGAATGTTCATCTGCACTACGGGCATTTCCTTTCCAAGATGGCAGCCAACCCATGATACAACCACGTAGATTTAGTGATCGAGTTCTAACGAACTTGTTGACTTGGGCTTATAGCAAAGTTCAGTGATCGAAACTCCAAGAAATCCTGAGAACATCTATTGCCAGAGCAATACCTGCCACTGTCAGTCTCAGTATTCCCAAAGCAAAGAGGAGATAGGCGACAAACTCGGCGCCGAAAACTCGCTGTCAGTGCATTTCCAATTTGGCTATACACGAGGCGAGTCGGGGCTTGTGAAACTTGAGAGCCGTTGAAAGTTTGGTAGTCTTTGATTGGCGAAACAAAAATGTGGGGGTCTGCATCCCCCAATGCGTGATGTCATCTTTACCCCAAAATTATTTAGCTGGATCGGTGCTACATAGGGGGCTGCCGTCTGCCCCGTCATGTCATGTCCCATTCAACTCATTTCATTCCTCCTCTCTACCTGCGGCTCGTCGTTATTGCTATACATATCTTCTGCATATGTTTCCGAAGAACTAAGATGTGTGAACCAAATGAATCAAGTCAGTTGACATCGTGGATGTATTCCCCTGAGCTTTTGGATTCCTGTCGTGCTAGAGCGAATCGTATTGCTCGGAAAACCTTGATGAAATTTCAACAAGCCCAATCGGCTGCGGAGGAATCCTCTTCCAAGCCTCCAAGACCTCCTGTTGAACAGTTTGCCAGAGATTTTGTGAAAGACCATGAGTCCTTTGAGAATGAAGATGACGGTCCCTGGGAGACGATCGACGGGAGTCCCTACTTAAGTCCATCAGAAGAAGAGAAGTTGGTTAGTTTCTACGCTTCCAAACTTCCTCGGCTGATCGGACCTGCGGCACAGCTATCACGCCTGAGAAGAGAATCAAAGGTACCAGCGACGGCTGCCATGTTATTGCGACGGTTCTTCTTGAGTAACTCTGTTATGATTCATGATCCCAAGGTGATCATGGTCGCAGCAGCCTTTCTGGCTGCGAAGGTAGAAGATGCGATGACGGATATTCGGTATCTGGAAGAGGGGACTAACGAAATGAATGCTCCAGTGACATCATCCGAAATCATCCCAGCCGAAATCAAGCTCTTATCGGGTGTAAACTTTGAGTTATTTTGCTTTCATCCGTACAAGGCCGTCTTGAGCATTACTGAAGATATGCGGACCTATCTGAAATCAGAAAAGGGTAAAGCTCTGGTGAGTTTTTCCAATGAAAAAGATCGGCCCATCGTGGGTCAGGACTTGAAACCTATGCATGATGCAGCTCAGGCCATTGTGAATGATGTAATTGTGAGTGATATCCCTCTACTATATCCTCCTGGTCAAGTTGGTCTGGCAGCCCTGATGGTCGCTAATGAACAACAGGGTGGGAAGGAGGATATTCCTTCAATTGATATGCTGGGATATCTTTCTCAGCGATTTGAACATGCCGATCTGGATAGTGTCTCTACTGTCCTCGCTGAAATTAGTACGATGCTTCGTGAGCTCAAGGATGGACAACATGGTTGTGGCAATCATAATATAGATATGCAAGCCCTGAAAGGTATCCATAAAAAACTCAAAATGTGCAAGTTATGGGGAGTCAAGGAGAAGAAGAAAAAGCGGAAAAAAGAAAAGGATTCATCAACTGCTGAGGATGCGCCTGATAGTAAGAAGAATAAGGTGGATGAATGAGCGACTTTAGATTTGGAAGCTTTGAAGAAGCATACAGAGGGATACAAACACAAGGAATTCACCATATGTCCACTACGCGATTTCGACATCAAAGTCTTCCCATGTCGTCTCGACTTAATCGAAGGAATCATGGTTCATCAGATGATCAACCAGTTGAGGTCGAGTGGCATTCTGTCGACTTTGGTCGTGCTTTCAATGCTTTCAGAGATCGGATCTGTTTAGTGCGTACTGAAACTGATCCATCTTCACCCAACGAATTCCGTCCAGCGCAATCAGATTACGTTTCAGACATCCAGGTCTAACATCTTTTTGTCCAACAATTTCTCTTTCCTCATGGCTCTAAAGAGGCGACACACGGTCATTGCTTCGATAACGAATCTTTGTGTCGCTAATGATGTATGCAAACAGGGTTTACACTCACCCACGTTCAAATCGATCAGCCCCTACACAGAAAATAAAATACTACGTCGAGAAGTCTTATAGAATTGTCTATATCGTCTATACATAAATATGTATTACTTTGCACATGCAGCGTTGATTGTCTATGAAGGGATGAATCAGCATGCGCTCAGAGTGACATAACACACGATTGTACAACTGCAATCTTCATCCCCATTCCGGAATCACAACCTTTTTAGCATCCAGTCCACGATGCGTTGATAGGTACAGTCCACAAAGTGTTACCAGTGGTCAGACTTGTACTGATGACGGTGTGTTTCTTCATCGTTACGACGTTACCATCGAAGACAAACGAACGTTCAGGAAGCCAGTCATACATAAAGTTGCACGATTCATCATACGGGATCTCCAAACTATGATCGATGTCAAAGTCCTTGGTGATCTCTCCGTTGGCAACATTGAAGATGCTAAAGCCCTCGAAATTCTTCGAAATCGGTGTCTCAAGAAGTGCGCCAGTGTCCGTATCGAATTCCTGGTAGGTGTAGATACTCATGGGGACGATAAGTTTTCCCATCGCCTCTCCCAGGGGGAGGAAACGAAAGGCACGCTCATCCCAGGAGGCACTGCTACTCGACCAAGTGTTCTCGTCGTTCTCGACGACCAGTCGATTGACTAATGTGGGCTCGGAGGCGTCTGACGCATTAAACAACGAGATCTGGTAACCTAGAATGTTTCCAGTCTCGTCCGCATCGTGGCCGATAGCAAGAAGGAGCGTCTCTTCACTATCGATGGGGTGTAAATACTCAGAGAAACCAGAGACTTTCAGCTCTCCAGAAACGATGGGTTGCTCTCCGGTCAAGTCGACAACATAGAAGGGGTCGGTTTGCTCAAATGTAACAGTCATCAAAGAAGCGGACGGCCGTGAATCTCTGCATACATTGGGGAACGACGTCGTTAGGATACTTCAGAATGGAAATAGTGGAGCCATCTCAACTTATCGGCGTCCGAAACGTACCTCATTAGGCTCTCCTAGCTCGACGCTTCCTACCGCCTCGAGCGCTCCATTCGCGTCAGTTGGTACCTTGAGAACGATGATTTGGTTTAAGGTCGAGGATTCCGCGGGCTCCACGATTGCTTCGCTAATGGCTTGGTCTTCCGTTTCTCCGGGAACCATCACGTCCCCCTCCATTATCCCGACCCAAGGGGCCCAAAAGGTCTGAGTCGTCGCAATGCGCACATAGCTTCCACTCGATTTCTCGACATAGTCCATGGCAAAGGGACTCAATAGAGTTCCCTCCACACTTCCGATAAGGGCATGAGCAGACGATGCTCCACTAAGACTGAAGCATACCAAGTACGTCTTGTCAGACGAGCGATTCTCCTCGGGCATCCAACTCCAGCCGACATCGGCCACTATGATCATTGATCCCATGGCGTAGACATGACCCCATGAACCAGGATGAAACGTGGCAGCGATGTGAGGCTCAATCATCCCGAGGGTTGTCGTACTGGGGATAGCAGTCATGTCGAAGGATACGACCTGAGTGACCGATGTAGCGAGTCCCGAATAATACAAGTCTTGATCGGTGTTGTCAGCAGCGATGGAATCCGAAACTGAGACGAGCAAGGTCAACGGGTCCGCTCACTTGGAGCGTCTCAACAACGTCCTCGACGAATCTGTCAATTAGACCCTCATCCACAAGTTTCGTCACCGCTTCGCCATACTCGGCGTCGTCCATTCCCTGATACGCCATTTGACTTCGATCCATGGGCGCCAGCAAGTGGTCCCACCTGTTGATTGACGATCGAGTGA
>Ga0194115_10002445_pt1 | contig 22092 bp, 15 predicted proteins | sample TA2MahsurfametaG_3_FD_148656 | JGI IMG/M metagenome (GOLD analysis project Ga0194115, IMG submission 148656) | Freshwater microbial communities from Lake Tanganyika, Tanzania - TA2015002 Mahale S4 surface | ecosystem: Environmental > Aquatic > Freshwater > Lake | place: Tanzania: Lake... | reverse complement strand
ACATCAAAGAGCTGCGTCAAAACCGAATTCTTACTCTCGCGTATCTTTCTTTGATCTTTGACTAAGCTCTCTGTGCGGAAGTGTTTTCGCAGCTCAAAAACGCTGTCAAAACCCGATATTTACTTACGCATTCTCTTACACACTGCTTAGTGACACGCGTAAGTCATTGATGGCCAACAGGGATTGCTGAGTCCAGTCTTCTCATAATCCCTTGGTCCTTGGTTCGAATCCAAGCGGGCCCAGACTCTCACCGAAGACAGATTCGCAGCGTATCCGAACCTCGCGCGGGAAGGGTCGAGGGGTCAAAACGGGACTTTGACTAGGGCGCCGGTGAGCGACGTTCCGAAGACGCTTGGCCATCTTGCAAAACGATCTCCACGGCGTCCGCGGGTCGCCCGCCGATGCCTGCAGGTGTTATCGATATCGTGGTCCGAACTGTTACCCAATCTATCCGCAGGAGCTCGCCAAAGGCGTTCCAAATTCCAGTCGATCGGCATAGTTGATAAAAAGTCACTAAAAGACCTTTTTAAGCCTAAAAACCGATCTTAATAGGACAAATAAAGTCTAAAAATCATCACTTATTGACTTTTAGTATATTAGAGCGCGAGACTCAGCCACCACTCTTCGGGAGGCTGTATGAACAAGACCATCAAGCACGCGCTTTGCGCATCTGTATGGGGAATCAGCTGTGGGTCTCTGACGCCTTTGGTGAATGCGCAGCCGCTTCCTGGTCCACAGGAATCCTCGCAGCCAGCGCCCGCATCCACTAACGAGAAACAAGCGCTCGAAACAGTTGTGGTAGTTGCGCAAAAGCGAGAACAAGCGGCCCAAGAGGTGCCCATTGCGCTCTCCGTTTTTTCGGCGGCGGCGTTAGATCGCGCTCAAATTGAGGATGCAACTGACCTTCAATACTCAATACCCAACGCGGTTCTGACCGGCAACGATCGGTACACACTGCGCGGAATTGGCACCAATGCTTTGGGGTCGTCCGATCTCGGGGTGCAATCCTTCGTCAACGGTGCGGCGATCGGCTATCTGCCGCAAAACGAGCTGTTTGACATGGAGCGCGTCGAAGTGCTGCGCGGCCCACAAGGAACGCTCTACGGCCGCAACACGACGGGAGGCGCAATAAATGTGATCACCCGCAAACCAGGCCGCACGTTTGGCGGTGAAGCAAACTTGCAGCTCGGCAATTTTGACGGCTCCCGTTTCGGCGTCGCCGTTGATCTACCGCTGGGTGACAAGGCCGCGACTCGCGTCTCCGCCTACAAACTGAAACGCGATGGCTACACCGAAAACCTCGCTACCGGCAATCAGATCGATGGTCGTGATCAATGGGCATTCCGGTCCACAACCTCTTTTGAAGTGAGCGACCAAACCGACTTTACCCTGATGTTCGGTTACTACGACGAGGACAGTACCCGTGCGCGGGAAGGCAAGCGCCTGTGCAAAGCTCATCCGGTTTTGGGTTGCGACCCGCGTCAATTAGGTTTCGATTCGCCCGATGCGACAACCACTATTCTCAACACGTTGGCGCGCTTCTTCACGCCTTTCCCCGCTGGCACCAACATTTATGCTGGCGCACCGAATCCCACCGACTTGCGCAAGGTTGCGGCCGATACCGACCCAAGCTACAAATTAGACCAAAAATTTCTAACGTTTAATGGCGATCATCGCTTTGGCGATCTGACGCTATCCGGAGTACTGGCTTGGTCCGAAGGATCTACGGAGCAGAATACGGACTGGGACAACTCCGATCTGCCATTCCGCTTTAGAACACCAATCAGCTATACAGCCGCTAGGGGCCGCACGGTCACCACAGACCGGTTAATTACCACGGACAGTTTCACGAGCAAGAGCGAAACTCGGACTGGAGAGCTTCGGCTCGCGTCCAACTACGACGGCGCCCGGAACTTCCTTATCGGCGCTTTCTATCTTGAGGGCGAAAGCAGTGGCGGGTTTGAGACATGGCACCCCGCCATCGAAGCATTTCAGAAGGCTAACGGTCGCCCAGAGGAGACCTGGAGGGTCTCGGCACTGAGCCGCAATGGGAAAAACGAAACCAAAGCCGTCTTCGGCGAACTCTATTTCAAGCTCGCGGATGACCTTCGCCTGACGTTGGGCGCGCGCCAAACAGAAGAGAAACGTTCGGGCGAATCTCGCTCGATTGTTTTGGCTCCCTTGGGTCCGTGGGTCTTTTCAAGTTTCGAAGGGAGCAAAGCAACAGGTAAGGCTGCGCTCGACTGGACTCCAGACCTCAGCGCTACCGACCAGACGCTGGTTTATGGCTCCGTCTCGACGGGCTACAAAGGAGGCGGTCTCAACAATTCAAACTCTGCACCTACTTATGGGCCAGAAGAAGTCACTGCTTTTGAGATCGGTACAAAAAACACGCTGCAGAACGGCAAGCTGCAAGCGAATTTTGCCGGTTTCGTGTATGACTATGCGGGTCTGCAACTCGGTCAGCGCATCAATGGTGGCGTGGTAACAAAGAATGCGGATGCGGATATCTGGGGTCTTGAAGCGGAATTCCTCTACGCACCGAGTGAACCCTGGCTGATTGATGCCAACCTTTCCTATCTGAACACCAAAATTGCCAGCTTCTTGTCGGAAGATGCCGCGAACCCTGCCCAAAGCCTGACCGCGACTAGTCCGCCGGTCCAGGTCAATCTGGCTGGAAATGAATTGCCACACTCCCCGGCAGCGAAAGTGAAAGTAGGCGCTCAATTCACGACGCAACCCTTTGCAGGGGGATGGACGTCGACTTGGAGGCTCGACGCTTTATGGCAGGACAAATACTTCGCGCGTGAGTACAACACGGCAACCGATGTGATCGATTCGTGGGGTACGTTTGATTTGCAAGCTCGCTTTGATCGCGCCGACAAGGGTATGAGTGTCCGCCTCTTCGTCAAGAATGTTAGCGATGAAGACAACATCACCAATATCATCATTGAAGACGCGCTGATTGGCCGCTATCGCAACGTTCGTCTGCTGGAACCTCGGACCTTCGGGATTATCATCGAGACAGCATTCTAATCACGATGGCGACCGTGTTTTCAGGCCACTGGAAATGGTCACTGATTCTGGTGGTCGTTATGCCGATGGCGGGCGCGACGCCGCGATCAGCAGAGATGCCGGAGCTTTCTGGCCCTGGTCCGCTGTCTGTGGGCACCGATTACCGTGAATGGTCAAACGGTGACCGGAAAATCGGTGTACGACTGTGGTATCCGGCGGAACCGAACAGCGCAATGCCCGCCGTGGTCTACAAACACCGTCGCGCACTGCCAGGGCAGCGCGCGTTGGACCTTGAGGAGCGAGGCCTCGCGCGTGAGAAATCAGCCCCCAAATCGAATGAGCGATTCCCACTCGTATTGATGTCGCACGGCTACGGCGGCTGGGCCGAGCACATGAGTCAGCTCGGCGAGACGTTAGCGTCTCGTGGCTACATCGTGTGTTCGATAGATCATCGAGATCTGCCGTTCGATGACGCTCGTTCGTTTGCTCTTTCTTTCGGCTCAGTATTGATCAATCGTGCTGTCGATCAACAAAGAATTCTGACAGCTTTCATTGATCAAGCGATATTTGAACGTCCTGTTACCGATCAGATCGATCTCGAATCGATCGCGTTACTCGGTTTTTCCATGGGTGGGTACGGAAGTTTGATCACTGCCGGTGTCCCGCTTGATCGCGGCGCGCCCGCCTACGCACAGTTTCCTTCGTTTGCACGAGCAATGCTGCCTGACCCCGACCCGGCAATAGGCAAGCGCATTAAGGCTGTGGTGGCGCTGGCTCCGTGGGGAGGTCAGCCTAGCGCGATGGTCTGGAGCGATACCGCACTGACCACCCTGAAAGCGCCGCTACTTCTGATCGATGGCGATCAAGACGATGTAGTCGACTTCAAACTCGGGGTAAAGCGTCTATTTCAAGCAGTCAGTGCGACTGAACGATATCTACTTGTCTATCGGGAGGCGGCACACAACATTGCAGGTAATCCAATGTTAGTGCCTGGTGATGCTGACTTCCCGACAATTGAGTTTACTACGGATCCAGTTTGGCGTAAGGAGCGAATCCAAGCTATCAACGAGCACTTCATCAGTGCATTTTTGGACTTGCATCTCAAGGGCGATACCTACAAACGCAACTACTTGAAGGTGCCAACTCCTTATGCCAACGATGGTCAATGGCCGAGCGTTTTTGGTCAGCAATGGGGTGGAGTGAGAGCCGGAGATTCACAGCCAGACTACTGGCGAGGCTTTCAACGCCGCTGGGCGAGGGGACTTGAATTGCATCATAAAGCGGCCGGGAAATGACACGAACGCAGGATTTTTTTGACCTGACAGGGCACGTCGCTCTCGTTACGGGTGGCAACGGCGGCATTGGCTTGGCTATGGCGAGAGGACTCGTCAAAGCCGGCGCCTCAATTGCAATCTGGGGTCGCAATGTGGAAAAAAATTTTGCTGCAGTTGCCGAACTGCAGTCGTTAGGAGGCGTCGCTTGCAGCTTCAGCGCTGACGTGACCGATCCCACCTCCTCGGCAGCAGCGTTCGCACAAACACTCGATACATTTGGACGACTCGACAGCTGTTTCGCCAACGCGGGCGGTCCCGGCAACCGGGGGCGTTTTATCGACCTCGATCGCAGCGACTGGACCGCAACACACGATCTCAATGTGCAGAGCGTGATCGACACGTTCCAGCTCGCAACCCGCCATTGGTTGCGAGAAAAGTTACGTGGCAAGCTCATTGTGACTTCATCGGTAGCCTCGATGCTGGGCTTGCCCACGGCAGCCGGTTATTGCATGACTAAGGCAGCTGTCAATGGACTGGTTCGGTCGCTTGCCATCGAATTAGGTCCCAGCGATATTCAGGTTAATGCCATCCTCCCCGGTTTTATTGAAACGGAGTTATCCCTCAATACTCCAAAAGCGTTTCAGGATGGTGCGCGTCGGCGGGTAGCGTCAGGAAATATCGGCAAGCTCGAAGATATGGAAGGGATCGCTGTTTATCTTGCTTCCCGACATAGTGACTTCATGACAGGACAGTCAGTGGTGATCGACGGTGGACATACCATCTTTCCGCTCTAGTGCACCGCCCTAGCACGGATAAAGCGACGTCGGGGGGCATGCGGCGTGTCAACAGCTACTGCATTTGCTGAGCGACCTTTAGGGCTATTTCGGGTGATTGCCTTCGGCATGGTTCAACTGCCACTAGGCATGATCGGGCTACCAATTGCCATCTATCTCGCGCCGCTCTACTCGGGTCAGATGCACCTGAGTTTGCAACTCATAGGCGTTGCATTGATCCTCGCGCGATTATCAGATTTCGTGACTGACCCGATAATCGGAGTGTTATCGGACAGATGGCGACCAAAAATCGGTCGTCGTCGTATTTGGTTGATTTTTGGTTCCGCCATCATGATGGTCGGGGTACACGCACTGTTCAGGCCAGAACCGGGCGTTGACATCCTCTACTTTGGCATTGCTGTAGCCTTGGTTTATTTTGGCTACACGCTGATATTGCTGCCCTGTCATGCATGGGCGGCTGAGCTCTCGCCTGACTACAATGTGAGAACGCGTATCAGTTCGGTATCGCAGACTTTCAGCATCATCGGACTGATAGCATCGACTGCCATCCCCGCCTACGTGTTGAGTCGTCCCGGGTCGACCAGCGCAGATGTCATGGCGGTTCTTAGCATGGTGATCATCGGGCTCATCCCGCTTTGTTCCGCGCTGGCTTTCATCTTCGTACCGGAGCCGCAATTGCCAGTTCGCAGGGCGCAGTTCGGCATCCGCAGCGCGCTACGCATGCTCAGTGCAAACCGCGCATTTTTGAATGTCACCGTGCTCGTGTTGATTGCAACAGTTGGCGAGGTTTTCCGCCAGACAATCACTGTGTTTTTTGCACGTGATGTCGCCGGGGTCAACAATATCGGAATTGTTTATTTTATGTACTTTGCGGCTGCGCTACTGGTGATGCCGGGGTGGGTTTGGCTAGCTAAAAGACTCGAGAAACATCGCGCGCTAGCTCTTGCCCTTAGTGTTGTTGCGGCGACCAACGCTGCGATGTTTTTCATTCCGAAAGGAGGCGTCTCCGTATTTACCGTGCTGTTCATCGTCAAAGGCGCCTGCTACGGCGCTGTTCTGATGCTGCCTCATGCCATGGTCGCGGATACTGCCGATATAGATACCGCTGAGACCCTCGACCGTCAGCAGGGACTGTTTTTTGCGGCACTGACGATGGTTCAAAAGCTGGGATATGCCCTCGGTGCTGGGCTTCCTCTGTTGCTGCTCGGTGCCTTCGACTACAACTCGGCAGGGGAAGAACGCGAGTTGCCCTTACTCGCACTCTCTGTCAGCTACAGCTTGATCCCTTGTGTGCTGGTACTGATTGCCGCTGCGATTTCATTGCGATACACGCTTACGGCGGACCGCCATCGGGAAATCCGTGCAAAGATTGATGCAGAGATAGCGAGTGAAGCCAATACGGTGAGATCCAAATTATGATTACGGGGCTCCACCACACCGGGCTCACAGTGGCAAACCTCGACGTCGCCTTGGACTTTTACACTCGTGAGCAAGCGTTTTCTTTGGCGCATCGATTTACGATCGCCGATACACCCGAAAACCGGACAATTTTGCAGCTCGATGATGCCTCTGGCGAGGTTGCGTTTCTTCAGGGCACGTTGGGTTGTCTAGAACTTTTAAATTTCTCTTGCAGCAAAGATGCTGTCCGTACCGAGCGGCAGGTCTACTCGGCTGGCATTCGCCATATCTGTTTGCAGACGCCCATATCCGACAGGCTCTTTAATTCGTTGACTGGTGCTGGTGCGCGTTTTCACGCTCGTCCATCAGGGCTCGGAACCGGGAACACCTACGTCTATCTGCGTGATCCGGAGGATAACCTACTCGAGCTTGAGGGCACGCCGTGGGCGCCCGCAGGGGTTGCGTGTCCGTGGTTTGCCCACGCTGCTTTTGTGTCACCTGACCTCACCCGACTGGCCCACTTTTACACTACTCTTACAGGAATCGCGGTTCACAGCCGAGGTAGCTTCGGCCCCGACAAAAAATTCGATGTGGTGGCTGGCATCTCTGAGGTCAGATTTCAAGGGGCCTGGATCCGTTTACCCAATGCCGAGTTGGAGTTCTGGCAATACGAGCAGCCGCGAACGACTTCCAAGTCGCTCACCGAAATATCAACTCCCGGATGGAGTCACCTGTGCTTTGAGAGTGACGATGTTTATGCCGATTTCGAGAGACTTAGGATGCACGGAGTCGTTACACACGGAGCTCCTCTGAATTTCTCAAACGCGACGATATTTTTCGGGCGAGATCCCGACGGAAATATTTTCGAGGTTTTGCAACCGTACGGGAATGCAAAGGCAACAGTACGCTCGATGCTGCAGTATAGTGACGCGCAGTCGATAGACGCTGCCCGAACGGTGTACCGGGCGTCATCCGCATCGACAGGTATGCCCGTTAGCGGCAACGATTGATAGGGGGCTCTGTGCAATGCTCCGCCGCCTCTGCTCTTCAATCTCACATCGTTACGATTGGCGGATTCAAGTATCACTACCTCGAGCAAGGTGTCGGTACTCCTTTGCTATTGCTGCACGGCTTCCCCGATCATGCGGCAGCCTGGAGGCCGCTCTTCGAGCGATTACGGCCGACCCTGCATTTATTTGCGCCTGATCAGCGTGGCTATCGCCAGACCAGTCGCCCCACATCGACAGATGATTACCGAATTGATCGACTCGTCGATGATCTTGTTGTATTGCTCGACTGGTGGGCCATTCCGCAGATACACCTTTGCGGACATGACTGGGGTGGATTGCTGGGATTCGAACTCGCCCGTCGCCATCCATCACGTGTCGCCAGCATTGTTGCATTAAACGCGGCACCGCTTGAGGTACTACAAAGAATGATTTGGCATGACCCTCTACAGCGCAGGGCATCGCAGTACATTACGCGGCTTCGGTCACTAGACGCTGATTCCGTATTCCACGAGGCAGCGGTCGAGACATTAATGGAGCGATTTCTCGGCGATGCTCGACGCCACGGGACCTTGACTGATGACGATATTGCGGTGTACCGCGATGCGTGGACTCAGCCGAATGCGTGGCAGTCGATGCTGGCGTGGTACCGGGCGGCACCATTCGACGTGCCGGATATCTCGGCGCCTGCGCCCCCCCTAGAAGTGGACTCTGATCGATCGACAACGATTGAGCACTCAGTCTTACTCCTCTGGGGCGATCGAGATACGGTTTTTGTTCCTGGCATGGCGGATGCTGTGGCGGCTGAGTGTCGTGATTGCCGCATCATTCGATTTTCCAACGCGGGACATGTACCCCATCGCGAAGAGCCAGAGAAGTGCGCTGATCTGATACATGAATTCATTGATAGTCATCCGATAAATAACGTCGTGGGAGGCTGAGCTTTATGATCGATCAGTCGTTAGCCGGTCGCGTTGCTATTGTCACAGGCGCAGCTCGCGGTATCGGGTTGGCAGCTGTAAAAAGACTGTGCGCGAGTGGCGCTCGGGTGGTCGCATTCGATCGATTTGAGGCAGATTTTGCTGACGTGTGCACGGCGGATGACGTTCTGGTTCATCGCGGTGACGTTACTGACGTCTGCGCATGGCAAGCAGCGATTACGCTCGGGTTATCTCTCGGTAGTCGGATCGATATTTTATTCAATAATGCGGGAATCTCCGGGGCCATTGCGGATGTGGTCGATTATCCGGAGGACGAGTTCGATAGAGTCATGGCGATCAACGTCAAGGGCGTCTACCTTGGCCTAAAGCATGTAGGCGCACACATGCGTGCCAATGGTACCGGTGTGATTGTCAACACATCATCGGTTTCCGGATTTGGTGGTAGCGGAAATATCTTTGGCTATACCGCGAGCAAATTTGCCGTAAACGGCATGACGAAATCCGCGGCTTTAGCAATGGCGCGGGACGGTGTTCGGGTACTCGCACTGTGTCCAAGTCCGACAGCAACCGAGATGATGTTCCAGCTTGAGCGTCGTCTAGCACCGGAGAATCCGGAGTCCGCGAGACCCCGGCTCTCAGAGGGTATTCCTATGCGGCGATATGGCACGCCGGAAGAAGTGGCGGAAGTGCTCGCGTTTATCGTTAGTGACCGAGCAGCGTTCATGACTGGCGCCTTGGTTCCTGTGGATGGTGGAACTCTCGCCAAATAATTTGTCAGGAGTTAGTTATGCAGCCTAGTGTCGATCGTGTTTTTGGTGAAAAATTTCTAATGAGCATCGATAACTTTTATTCGCACGGAGTCGATTGGCTGTTTAACGAATGGTGGGAAACGGCCTCTGCAGAGGCGATTGCTAAATATGAGGCGGCTATCCTTGAACATCCCGAACACGGCCCGCTTGCACGCGAGGGCTGGCTAGCTCCGGAGTTAACGCTCGCGTCGCTCGAGGGGTATGCTCGCGGTACGTTAGGCCACGCATATCGCGCCTTCATCATCGACAATGGACTCGTCGAAAGACTCGCTGCAGGCTACCACGCTCGCCACAGTGACCTTATTCGTAGCGGCAAGATCGAACGGATGCCCCCGGCTGTCGCCTACAAAGTACTGCGAGGCTTTCAGACGCATGACTTGCATCATGTTCTTACCGGGTATCCGGCTACTCCGTTCGGCGAACTTTCGCTGCAAGCTTTTCAGCTCGCACAGATGGACTATCCCTACGCGTCGATGTGGATTGCGGTGGTGACCGGTCACATGACGTTTCTCGATCCCTACCTCATCAAACCCGCGATGGATGCGATCACGGACGGCTGGAAGCTTGGGCGCAGTACCCCTAGTCTCCAATTCTTGAAGTTTGAGCGACGACTCCACGAGCCTCTGGAGGCTCTTCGAGATGAGTACGGATTACGTGTGGGACGTCACCCGGTCACCGTGACGCCGCCAGACCGCCCCCCCTATTTAATCGCGGGCTTTAGTTAACTCATTTCACGTTGTCGTCGGCAGCCGCTGGCGAAACTTCAGGTTCGCGATGTGATGACGCTTCAACGCATCGAGCGAACCAAGAATCATGGTTACCGTCATATCCTCGAGCTGTTGTCGACTCATCTTATGCTGCAGAAGATAGCGTCCAGCTGCCGCTGGTAGACCAAAACTGACATCGGTCGCAGCTTTTGCGATCTCCGGCGGTAGGTTGAATGTATCGACTAAAATTTCAGCTAGATAATCCACGGCACTTTCTCGACTGAACTCCGTGGGGTCATGTATCGTCGAGACGGAAGGCTCAGCTTGCAGCCTTTCGATCAACATTCCACGCTCCTCAATATACTTCAGGTATACCTGTGTAACGGAGCGTACGAGGGTCTCAAGCGTATCTGCGTCACGAGCTGCCTCGATTTGAAGTCTGCGCAGTCTTCGCCATTCCCGCTGAAGTAACTGACGCATCAAATCCGTTGTGTTTGGAAAATAGTTATACACGAGCGCCTTGCTTACCCCGGCCTTGCGTCCAACGCTGTCCATCGACAGCGCCGACACGCCGTCGCGAGCGACCATCTCTGCGGCATGGTCAAGGATGAGCGAGCGACGCGTCTCGGGAGTGAGGCGTGTGCGTTTGCTCGACGAGGAGCGTAATTTTCCCGTCGACTTTGATTGGTGACCCGTTGTTGAATGAGGCATGGTGACTTTCGGAGTCGCGCGAGAGGGAGTTTCTATGCTGGCATAGTGATCTAGTTTAGTCGAATGAGTCGAAATGCCAATGCGAGCTCGTTCTTCGGGCATGGGTCCGAGGTCCGTTATACGATTAAAAAGATCTTAACGACAGTGTGAACGACCGATTGAAAAAGAAGGTCTATCGATTCAGCCATTATCGGTTAAACGACAAATGCTAAACGCAGATACATCAAACAGTCATGTCAAAACCGAATTCTTACTCTCGCGTATCTTTCTTTGATCGTTGACTAAGCTCTGCGTGCGAAAGTGTTTTTATTCAATAAAACAGCTGTCAAAACCCGATATTTACTTACACATTCCCTTACACACCGCTTGGTGACACGTGTAAGTCTTTGATGGCCAACGGGGATTGCTGAGTCCAGTCTTCTCATAATCCCTTGGTCCTTGGTTCGAATCCAAGCGGGCCCAGTCCACATCTGCCAGCAGTGCTCACACGCTGTCCGCTGTGCCTATCCCTGCAGCAATACTCTGCTGCTACGCCGATCTTTTCGACTGTAGAGCAGAGCCCCGCCACGGCAAATCCTCAAGGCGATGGCTTCAAATGCGAGGAAGTTCCTCCGTCGGGCTCCACGCCCGCGGCGGCGGCGAGGGCAGCCTTCTTCCTGGCCCTGTTGCGGGCCATCATGTTGAGAGCCTCGACTATCGCCGAGAAGGCCATGGCGGCGTAGATGTACCCTTTTGGCACGTGGACCCCGAAGCCCTCGGCAATCAGCGTGGTTCCGATCATCAACAGAAAGGCGAGGGCCAGCATGATGATCGTGGGGTTGGCACTGATGAAGTTGGCGAGAGGGTTGGCGGCGGCCAGCATCACGGCCACCGTGACGAGGACCGCGATGACCATGATAGGGACATGCTCGGTCATGCCGACGGCGGTGATGATGCTGTCCACCGAGAAGACGAGGTCGAGGATCAGGATCTGGGCGACGGCGGCGGAAAAGCCGATGGACGCTGCCCGGGTGTTGAACATGTCCGGGTTTGGGGTCGGGTCCACGTTGTGATGGATTTCCTTTGTCGCCTTCCAGACGAGGAACAGACCGCCGGCGATCAGGATCAGGTCGCGCCACGAGAGACCCTGGCCGAAAACTTCAATGACCGGCTCGGTGAGCTGGACGATGATGGCAATCGTGCCGAGAAGGACAAGGCGCATCCCTAGGGCGCAGCCGATCCCAATCCTTCGTGCCCGCTCGCGTTGTTCGACGGGAAGCTTATTCGTCAGGACCGAGATGAAGATCAGGTTGTCGATCCCCAGCACCACTTCCATGGTGATCAGCGTGACGAGGGCGGCCCAGGCCGCCGGGTCGGCGGCGAGCTGCGTGAGGTATTCGATCATTTCAGTTCTCCAGATCTGGCGTGCCGCAAGGCGTTACCCAAGGATGCGGCGAAAGTCCCTGCGCGGTCGTCCATCTGGCGCTACCTTGTATTGCTTGAAACGATGGCATTCGCCGTTTCGGGATTGCGCGGAGGATACATTGGGGCAGATCCAGCATGCATAGGAATTTTAAACGCCGTCAGTAAGGTCTGTAGAGGCCCGAGAACTGGGCGGCGGCGATTATAGCGTCCGAACGAGGCATGGGGCGGCTGTTGGCGGCAAGTGTGCTGCTGGGTGCAGCACTTGGCTCCGACATCACCGTCTTTCTTATGATTTGGTTCGGTAGCCGCTGAGGGCGGGTGCTCACGCGCGTCGATCACACTCTACAGATTGCCGCAGCGATGTCACGTGAAGGCTTCGCGGTGAGTCCCGCGAAATAAACTAGCGCTATCTTATCAGGACCAAGTGCTCGTTATTAGCGCTTGGAAGACGTCATGATCCGTTTGTCGTTTAAACGACGAATGCAAAATGCGGATACATCAAAGAGACGCGTCAAATCCGAGTTCTCACATTTGCGCCGCGTTCTTTAATCTTTGACTAACCTCTGTATGCGGCAGGGTTCTCTCAGACGAATTCACCTGTCAAAACACGATAGTTACTTACACATTCTCTTACACACTGCTTAGTGACACGCGTAAGTCATTGATGGCCAACAGGGATTACTGAGTCCATCCTTCTCGGTAGTCCGGACATTCAACGAAAAGCTGGGGGCAGGGCAGACGGCATGGTGGGGCGCCTTTGCGGCGATCCACTACGACACGCTGGCTGCCCTGCAGGGCGTGCGCGCACCCATCCTCTTCATCCGCCCGCGCGACGATCTGTGGGACATCAGCTTGCGTGCGCTACCGGCGCTGAAGGGAGCTCCGCAGATCGACATGCCTGACTTCGGGTTCGGGCTTTTCGAAGTCATTCCAGAACTTATGGCCGAAAAAATCCGGACCTTTTTCGATCTTTGATCGTCACCGCCGCGTGTTCGCATCATAAGTCACGGCGGCGCCGCGGAAGATGGCGTTCAGGAAGATGAGGTTGAGGCCTGCCATGTGCGCGCGAAAGTTGGGGTCAGCAGCAAAGCCGATCACGACGCCCCGCCCCGATCGTTTGCTGACGACGAACGGTTTGAACGCCAGTTGTCGGCGGTTCTCTTCCCAGAGCACGCCTGATGCCAGAAGCTTTTCTGGGGCGGCAAAACGCGCCACGGTGTCGGCGTCGTTCAGGCGTACCGGTGCATAGATGTCATTGCCCGTCACGAGCACATGAAGTTGCGGCGCGATGCCGGCAGTCAACCAATGTTCCTCTTCGACGTCGGCACGTGCGAGAACACCGGCTACCGGACGCGGCGGTGCCTTTGACGGACGTTCTGCCTTTTCCAGATCTTGAGTCGTCTTTAATTCTTTGGCGTCTACTCGCGAATCGCTCTCGTCGCTCTTCGAGTTGGACTTGGAGGGTTCGGATTTATCCGCATCGGATTTAGCAGTCGCGGGCGGCTCCAGCGCGTTCTCCAGCTTCAATGGCAACAGTCCAACGTCGCGATCAGCGAGATATCGTGTTCCGCTGCCGAGCGAGATCAATACACCGCCGCGTTGCACCCAGTTCTTGAGATTTTCGGCGCCGGACTTGCCGAAAGTCGAGGCGTAGCTGCCACCTTCACCGGGGATCACGATGACATCGAATCCGTCGAGGTTGGCCGTGCTGACGCGGCGCGCACGTACCAACGTCACCGGATAACCGAACTGTCGCTCGAGGACGAAGCGTGTATGCCCGGCGGAGTAGCGCTCCGTCGGCTCATCCCAAACCAAGGCGACCCGCGGAATAGGCATATGCAGCATGTTGGGTGAACCAAGGCTAGGGCCCTCGGTGACCCAACTATCCGTCACGGCCGTGACACGAGCGCCGCTTTGCTGCGCAAGCTCTTCGACCTTTGCCGCGATGTTTCCCGAAGCCAAGGCAGCATCCACGAACAAGGACCCGGCGGGGTAGCGGACGTCGCCCAGGGTAAATTCTTTGTTCGAGGATTTGATCGGCAGACCCGCTCGCAAGGCGGCGGTCAGGAAGCGGGCGGAGGCCGTGTTTCCCCACGGGACGAGGTAACCGACGTTCGTCGGTCCACCGGTGACGACGCCACGCGGCTGCCAATCGCGCGACACCCAATCGCCGCGCACCACAGGATCAGCACTGCAGGGGACTGCGGGCACATTGAACATGAGTGGCAAAGACCAGGCCGTCACGTCATAGATCTCATCCGGCAGGCCTTTGGAGACGCGCTCCTCTTGCCGCTTCACGAAATCCGCTTTCATGTCGGTCTTTTCGTCGAGCAGCGTACGAATCAGGCGCTTGGTGGGTTGAGCGGCCGAAACCACGAAACTGCCGGCATCGAACCGACGCCCACATGCCGTAAACGCTTCCGAGGACCGCCGAACTTCGATGCCGTTACGCGCCAAAGTGACGGCAAGCCTCGCTGCCATGTCTGCATCCGGCTGTTCGGGAATGAGGTACGACTTGACCGGTTCTCGCTGACCCTCGGTGATGGCGCTGGCGCGGAAGTTGGCGAAATCGGTGAGGAAGCGGACTCGATTGTTGGCGACAACTTCGACGGCCGACAGGGATGCGATGAACTGGCTCTTGACCGTATCTGCAAAGCTCAACATCGAGCCGTCCGCACGGCGTGCGATTAGTCCACGCGATGAGCCTTGTTCATAAACCATGGCGCTCGCGCCCTGATAGTTCGGCCAGCCGCTCCCATATCCCGGAAAGAAACCGTCAAAAATTTCTCGGTTGAAGTACCGCAAGCCGACACGGTCGAACCATGCCGCGTTGTTGCGCGCGATGAGTTCGACGTTGCGTAGCTGATCCGGGGTCAGGTGGGGATTGAGCGGGTCGGCTTCGGGCGGAAAGAAAAATGTTTGATTGGTGCCCATCTCGTGAATATCGGCAACCACCACCGGCATCCACTGCAGCAGCAAGCCGGCGTGAGCGCGCATCTCCGGCTGCGTCTGGGTGAACCAATCGCGGTTCATGTCGAAAATATAGTGATTCATCCGGCCGCCTGGCCACGGTTCATCGCGCTCCGCCGACAGAGGCGACGGGTCTGGTTCCAATCCGCGGGCAGCGCGATTGCTGTTGATGAACCGCTCGCGACCATCGGGGTTTTGCAGCGGCACGAGGACGATCACTGTTTCCTCGAGCATCTTTGCGACTCGAGGATCACTGCGCGAGGCGAGCAGGTGATACGCCGTCAACAAGGCGGCATCGGTGGTGCCAGGTTCATTGCCGTGGACCGAGTGCGACAGCCATACGACGGCCGGCATCGACTGGGTGATCGAAGCTGTCTCTCCCGGACGGAGGCGCCGTGGATCGGCGAGCCGCGTCATCGCACTCTTGATCTCCTCGAGTCGGGCGATGTTTTTCGGATCGCTGATTACGCCATAGATCAGCTTGCGGCGTTCCCAGCTTTCGCCGTACTCGAAAACCCGCATGCCTTGCGGCGCTGCCGCGGCCAACGCCTCGAAATAACGACTGACCTGATCGTGCCGCGCCATCTCGGCGCCCACTTCGAAACCGAGCACGCTGCGCACGGAAGGAATCGCCGGGTCGTAGTTGGCTCCCGGCCAGTAGTCCACTGAATGCGGGGCCAGTGCAACGGGCGCTCGTGCCGTGGCCGTGGGAGAGGTAGCGAGGGTCGCGATGGCTGCGACGAAGATACCGAGTTGACGGAGTACGACCTGGGCGCGCATTGAACTCTCCCTTGAGCGAGACCGCGATATTACCGGATCAAAGGTCGCGGCCAAACAGTTCAGCATCCCCTCAACAGGAGCGCTCTGTACGGACTTCGGCGTGCAGAGAATCCGACTGGGTGACGGGAAATTTGCTCGGTTGCGAACGGCAAGCCTATTCCTTGCCCGGTGACTCCTACCGCTCAGGCGCGGTTCAACGCCCAGCGCACCGCTGGACTTCCTCGACATCAGCCACCCTGCTGGGGTGTTGCCCGAAGGCGTCTCACCCGAGCAACTGCTCGTACGGTTTCATGTTCGCCACGCCGACGGTCGGTTCGAGAGCGGGGCAAGTGCTTTTCTCGCGCTCTGGAGTCGACTGCCCGGATGGCGGTGGTTGGCAAAACTCCGCAGGATTCCCGGGACGCAACAGGTGATGGAACGTGTCTATCGCGGGTTTTTGCGTGTACGCCCGATGCTGCGACGTTTCAATGCAACTTGACGCCCGGGGCCGTTTGCGCGGCAATCATGCGGCTGAGCTCGTCGCCAAGATGGCCAAAAATTTACGCGACCACTGAACCAATACCGCCCGGCGCTGGTCAGAAGGGTCGTCCCGCGCACCTTTCCGTGTCGGTGGGTCCAAACAAAGTTCATGGAGGATCTCTCAATGTTTCATTCCCGTGTCTCCCGACAGGTTTTTTTGCGTCACTCGGTCGCTGCGATGACCTTGGCCGCCGCCGCGGTGTTCTCGGCTCCGGCGGTACTCGCCAGCAATCATGGTGACAAGGCCAAGGCGACCAAGGACATTGTCGACACCGCGGTCGCGGCGGGTAGCTTCAGCACTTTGGCCGCAGCACTGGGCGCTGCCGGTCTCGTTGAAACGCTGAAGGGCAAGGGACCCTTCACGGTGTTTGCGCCCACCGATGCGGCCTTTGCCAAGCTTCCGGCCGGCACCGTCGAAAACCTGCTCAAGCCCGAAAACAAGGCGCAGTTGACCAGCATCCTGACCTATCACGTGGTACCCGGTGCGGTGAAGGCGGCTGACGTCGTCAAGCTTACCGAGGCCAAAACCGTGCAAGGCCAGTCGGTCAAAATTTCGGTCAAGGACGGCAAGGTCAGCGTCGATGGCGCCAATGTCACCGCGACCGACATCGCGGCCTCCAATGGCGTGATTCATGTCATCGACTCGGTGATCCTGCCCAAGTGATCGACTTCGTGACGCGTCAGTTACGCTGAAAGCCATTCCCCGTCCCCGAAAAGGGGGCGGGGAATATGTTCAATCAGGTCGCAAGATCAAAGCGGTCCTCGTCCCCGCGGCCCTGCTCATCAGTTACTTTGCGCCGATGCTGATCACACCACTGATGGTGCTCGGCGGCCTATTCCTTTGTTATGAAGGTTGCGAAAAACTTGCGCATCGACTGCTGCAAGACCGTGCCGCCCAAACTGCGGAGCGTGCGGCCCTGAGCGCAGCCGCTGCAAACCCAACGGTTGACCTCGTGCAGTTCGAGCGCGACAAGATTCGTGGCGCCATCCGTACCGATTTTATTCTCTCCGCCGAAATCATCGTGATCACGCTCGGCACAGTTACGACCGCACCGCTAGGCACGCGCATTGGCGTGCTGGTGACGATAGTGGTGCTGATGACGATCGGCGTTTATGGGATCGTCGCGGCGATCGTTAAACTCGATGACGCGGGTGCGTATCTCATCAACAAAAATGGCGACGGGGCACAGCATCGTTTGTCGCGCTACTTCGGGCGCGCACTGCTGCTGACGGCACCACGAGTGCTCGCCTCGCTCGGCGTCATCGGCATGATCGCGATGTTTCTGGTCGGTGGCGGCATTCTCACGCACTCGCTGCCGTTCCTGCCGAAGGTCGCAGGGCTTGTTGCCCTGCTGCTCGATGGAGTCGTCGGCGTAGCTGCCGGGGCGCTGGCGCTAGCGACGCTTCGGTCGGCGACCGCGATCAGGTTTATGCGCATAAAAGGCCTCTAACCACGGTCACCGGTTAACGGACCGTGGTCCGTGGACAGTGGCTACACGTGCACGTGGTTCTCTGGGCAGTCTTGCGGTTCGCACGGGCGGATGGAGAACATCGCTGCTGTTGCAACCTCACGATGCTGTAAGACTAACGATCAGTGTGATTCGCAGTCTCGCAGTATTCAGGGCAAAACGGACAAGCAATTCGTACCCGTCGAGAGGAGCGACAGCGTCGATCAGATCGGCTGCCTCAGCCTTTGCGCCGCAAGCACGAGTGCGGTGACGCTGAGCGCAAACCCCGCGGTAAGCGCCACCAACATTAGCCCCTTGCGCCACGCGTCGTGCGCTGCGAGGGCGGACACGCGCCAAGTGTGCAGCGCGTAGTAGAACCACGAGTACGCGCGACGACTCCTGTCCATCACCGCTTCAACCTCGCCCGTGAGTGCATTGATGTAGATCTTACGCGATGCTCTCGGCAATACGATGGTACGCACATCACCGGACACCCCTTCGGCTACGGCATGCATGTCGTAGGCGGAGCGCGGTGGCTCGATCTCTGCCCGCTCGGTCGGCCAGACTTTAGCTACCGCGCTTAGCAGTTCAGCATCCGTAAGCACTCTCTGCCGAGCCGCGCCGCCGCGCGCCACGACGAAACTGTGTCCACCTAAGGCACTGAAGCGCAACTCCGCGACAGAGCCGAGAGCGCGTAAGTCATCCAGGGTGACATCCGTGGCAACCTGCCGCAGACTCCGGCCGCGCAGCAGAGCGGTCTGCTCATCAGGCAGTGCTGCCTCGGAGAACAGCCGACCGTGATCCATGGATAGCCAGCCGCTTAGAATCCATGCGAGTAGAAATGCGCCACCGAACAGACCGAGGACATGGTGCCAACGCCACCAGCTACGAAACGGCGTGAGTCCGCCTCCTTTCTGCCTGCGGTGCTGCACGCTTTGCCAGATGCCCAGCACGATGCCAGTTGCCGCGCCGAGCAGCGCCACCAGCGAAGCCGACCAAACCAGCCGATCCCAAAACGACCAGTGTTTTCGCACGGGCGTGAAATAGATCCAGTGCAGCACCGCACCCAGGCCGTTCCAGAATCGCTGTGAGCCTGTTGTGCGTTGGACGATTTCGCCACTGCCCGCCGAAACATACAGCACGGTGCTTGCCGCATCGTTGAAGGCGACGCGAAAGAACGGGCGTGCGGCGTCGAAGCCCTGATGCACAGTCCACTGGTCGTACACCACATCAGCATCGATACGCGCGATGGGATGTTCGATCATGCGCTGCGCCACTCGCGCAGCGGCATCCGCATCGAGTGGCGGCAGCTCACCTCCTGCGCGGGCATCGACAACAACCACACCGTCCGCGCGATCTGCGACGTAGGCGATGCGCCCATCCCGGTCGATCAATCGCAATGACTGAGCATGCGGCACCGCAGCCATCACGGCCGCTGGTGCAACAGCAACCTGCGCGGGATCGAACTGCGCGGCGTGCGCCAGTCGCTCAGCAGACGACAGCGACGGAAATGGCACGAACAGCATCACCGCGCCGCTGGAGAACCACAGGGTAAAGAGCAGGCACACGCCGACGCCGATCCATCGGTGTATCCAGATCAGCACGCGCATGGCTACACCGTTCAGAATCGCGCCACGATGCCTACTTCATAACGCCGCGGAGAACCCAGATTAAGCTGGCTCGGATAGAAGATGTCTGCCCACTGCGCATAGGCCTTATCGAACAGGTTGGCGACACGACCGGTCACCATCACGCGATCGTTCAGGCGGTAGTTCGCAAACGCGTCCACAAGCGTGTAGGACTTCAAGCGCAGCGTGTTCGCATCGTTACCGAAGCGATTACTCACGTATGTTACGCCGCCTCCGATGGACAACGGTGTTCCGCCCACGCGATCCACATTGGTCCAGAGCTTGGCATTCCACTTCGGAATGTTGGCGGGCCGGTTTCCAGTCGCGTCGATGTTGAAGTTGGGATCGACGTATTCGCCGTACCTCACATCCGTGTAGGCCACGCTGCCGCTGAGATTCCAGTTGTCTATCGGTTGCCAGTTGGAGGCTATTTCCACTCCGCGCGACTCGACCGCGCCGACATTGGTCAACGGCCCATCGACCGTCACCTGCGTCAGGATGTCCTTGCGGCGAATGTCGTACACGGCGGCCGTGAGGTCGGCATGAAGTGTCGTACTGCTCATCTTGATCCCAGCTTCGATCTGCCGCGAACGACTCAGATCGAAGTTCTCCCCAGCATTCACGAGGAAGATGTTAGAGCCCACCGGATCCTCGCCCGTGTTGAACGACACATACGGCGTGATGCTCTCAGTGACATTGAGAACCAAACCCAAACGCCAGGTGGTGCTGTTAAGTGTGCGCTGGAAGCTACTCCCCGGCACGAAGCCGCCAGCGGCGTTAAAATTCTTGCGATCCAGTGTGAGTCGCTCGAAACGCGTGCCGGTCACCAGCCGCGCTCTCTCCGTTAAGGCGAGCGAGTCCTCGAAGAACAGCGACGTGCGATCCCACTTGGTAGGACTGACGCGCCTGACCAATGGTCCGAATAACGCCGGCGCGGGTTCGAAGGGATCGACGCTCTCGCCATCCGGAAAGCCGCGGCTGCGCACGAAATCCAGATGGCTGTAGTCGATGCCGATAGCGAAGCGGTTTCCGCGCCCCGCCAGCGTCCCTTGATGCGTTAGTGTCAGTTGATTGCCGTACAGCTCCTGATCGTGAAGTACGAAGAAGCGGTCGCGATCAATAAGCTTTGTCGTCTCGTTGAAGTCGTAGATCTCGGAGTTCACCCAGTTGCGATTCGCCGTGTAGTAGTAAGCGACATTGCTTAGAGTCAGTGACTCGTTGATGCGCCAGTCGAGGTGCAGCTGCGGCCAGTGTTGCTCCGAGTCGATGTAGGCGTCGCTAACGTTGTAGTTCACGAAGCGCGTGCGGCGATCGATGGTCACGCCGCCCGATGCATCCACCACGCCCCGCAGCGGCTGCGTAGCGAATCTCACCGGTACGAGAGGCGTGCCGAAGTATTCCGACGGGTTGTCTCCGCTATAGTCGAACACGAACATCACATCGACACTCTCGCTCGCCTTCCACAACAGGCTGCTGCTGACGCTGGTGTAGTCCGACGGCGTGCCGGGAACGAAGCCCTTGGTAGCAGTGCGACTCGCGTCCACGCGCACAGCGATGGATTCGCCGAGTTGCGCACCACCACCCACGCCCAAGTTGCTACTGCCGAACCTGCCGACACCCGCCAGCACATCGAGGCCCGCGTCCTCAAACGATGCGCGTCGTGTCACCAGATTCACGACACCGCCGATCGCTCCTTGGCCGTACAACACCGATGCCGGCCCTTTCAGCACTTCGATCTTCTCCAGATTGAAGGCGTTGCTCGGCCGCGTGGACATACCCGTCGGACCCAGATAGAGCCCGTTGTAAAGATGGAGTACTTGCGCGCCGCTGAAACCGCGCATCGCGATGTTTGCCAGATCGGCCGCCGAACCGCCCGTGGTCACGCCCGGCATGCTGGCCGCAGCTTGCTCGAATGTGGTGAAGCCGCGCCCGATGATCTGGTCGGCATCGATCACATCTAGTGTTGCAGGTGTTTCTCGCGTGGTGAGTCCGAGCCGACTCGCCGTAGCGGCCTCGTCGTCCAGCAAGCGCAGCTTGGCTGCGGTGACCGTGACCTCATCGAGCGCTTCAGGCGGAGCGGCGAATGCTGGGACTGCGAAAACCGCAGCGCTTGCGAGCACTGCGAACGAGACGGGAAGGCTCCGTCGGATAGCGGAACGGCTCATCAGTGGAAGACTCCTTAAAAAAACTTTACGGAAAGGCAGATGACGGTTTTCAAGCGCGCCGTCAGGATATGTTATATTATAACATATCAAACTTCTTATCGCCGTAGTCTCTTCGGATCTACGTTCCCTCGAGAATCCGACGGCAGTTTCTGTGCGTCCAACGACGCTGCAAAAAAGTCTCGGATATGGTGCACAGCGCATGGCTGAGACCGAGGCGCTTAGGGCCTGGCCATCAGGTCCGTTCAGCGAACGGGCTTTGCGGAGGGGGGAGGGGTACTTTTTTATTTCCTATCCGCCTGGCCCTGCTGAGCGCGGGGCTGACGCTTAGCCCGTTGGGCTCCCCCCGGCCCATGCACCCGCGGCTGGTGATGCTGGAGGCGATGCCGGTGGCAGGGCACGATAAGCCACTCCCCGGTCCGCAGCTGCGCAATCAAATTGCGAAACTGAACTATTTGTTGAGCCGACGGACCGTCCGATTAACCTACGCGCTGAGAAACCGATCAATGACCTCTACCCATTGAT
>Ga0194115_10002443_pt1 | contig 22095 bp, 28 predicted proteins | sample TA2MahsurfametaG_3_FD_148656 | JGI IMG/M metagenome (GOLD analysis project Ga0194115, IMG submission 148656) | Freshwater microbial communities from Lake Tanganyika, Tanzania - TA2015002 Mahale S4 surface | ecosystem: Environmental > Aquatic > Freshwater > Lake | place: Tanzania: Lake... | reverse complement strand
ATCCACAATCTTGGCTGAACGTTCGTTTTGCAATTTGTCTGTGGGCACACCTGTAACACGACTCAGCTGTTGTTCGATCATGGTCTTGTTTACAGTTACCGTGCCTTGGTCTTTCACCCGTTCCCGAGCACAAGCAGCATCAATCAAGTCGATACTTTTGTCAGGGTTCTTTTTGTCATGTATGTATCGGTTAGCCAGTTCAACTGCGGCGGTAATTGCCTCAGTGTCGATCAGCACATTATGAAATTGCTCCAGCCTAGGCGAAAGACCAATCAGAATCTGTTCTGTGGTAGCACTGTCTGGTTCATCAATGGCCAAGCGATAGAAGCGCCGCATAAGTGCGCGATCTTTTTCAAAGGATTCATAAAACTCTTCCCAAGTAGTTGATGCTACAACTTTGAGATTTCCTCGGGTGATTGCAGGTTTGATCATGTTGGCAAAGTCTAAGCTACTTTGATTACTAGATCCGGCTCCTTTGATAGTGTGTGCTTCGTCAATGAACAACACACAGCGTTTTTTGGATTCTAAAGCAGCAATTACAGCCTTGAGCTTTTCTTCAAATTCCCCACGATATTTCGATCCGGCCAGCAGTGATCCTACCTCCAGACTCCATACTTCATGATTTTTCAAAAACTCGGGCACCCGGCCAGCAGCCATTTCTTGAGCCAACCCTTCCACAATAGCAGTTTTGCCTACACCTGGGTCGCCCACCATGAGTACATTGGCTTTGAAACGGCGAGCCAACACAGTGATCATTTCTTCCAATTCTTTACTGCGGCCAATCATGGGTTCTAGCCGTTGATTTGTGGCTTGTTCGGTAAGACTCACGCAATATTCATTGAGAATTTCGTTGGCCTGAGCTTCTGTAAGTTTGGCAGTGGTCTGACTGTAGACCTTTTGCCAGTGCTCCACAAATTCACCTTTTTTGATTCCGTACTTTAAAAGAAAGTAATGTGCATGTGAATTGGTTTCATTCATTATGGAAAGATAAAGATCAATGGTGGTCATTGACCTTCGACCAGTAAACATGGCTTGCACATTTGCTCGATTGAATATTCTCTCCAATCCAGCTGTTTTTCTCGGTTGCAAGTCTTGAATGTCACGAACAATGCTGTTGAGACTTTGCAAATATACTGTGACTTCTTGCATGAGTTGATCCAGTTCTACACCAAAAGAAATCATGCATCGAGCAAATGGTTCGTGCCGCATGAGAGCCAACAGCAAATGCTCAGTGGTCACAAATTCATGTTTCAGTCCCACAGCGATTTGCACTGCAGACTGTACAATTTGCTCAATTTCTGGATTGTTTTGATGGTATGAACCTTGAAAAAAAAGTGTATTATACACAAACCACTCTCAATAAGCAAGCGGTTAGATATTTAACTGCGCCATTTAGCTATAGCAGCCAGTAAATCTGGATCGATCTGATCAGGTATCACAGGTGTAACTTTGACTAAAATATCCCCGGGCACTTCATTGGATTTGAAAATTCCGCGGCCTCGCAGTCTCAACACAGTGCGAGGTTGACAACGGGCTGGGATTCGAATGGCAATCTGTTCACCGGCAATGGTGGTAATAGATATTTCGCCACCCAGTATCATGTCCCAGATAGAAACGTCTTGATTCACAATCAAATTCAGTCCTTCTCGAATCCATCTCTGATCCGGCTGTACTCGAAATTGCACAACTAAATCAAGCCCGCCCGGGGCAAGTCCAGGGTATTGCACAGATTCGTTATCTTCTACCCCACGAGGTATTTCTATTTCAATGGTGTTTGAACCTGACCCAGTGTTTACTGCAACCGGCCGCCGACCGCCAGTGATCACATCAGTGAGTCTAATCCAAAGACTCATGCGTACAAATGGTTGAGGCCTGCGCTGATGATTATGGAATCCCTGACCAAACATGTTGCGGAAAACATCGTTGAAGTCACCGCTGAAATTGAAATGAAATCCGCCGGGGGTCTGCCCCATTTGGCTGGCTGGATTGTCATAGGCTGCGCGTTTGCCGGGATCACTTAGGTTGTCATAGGCAACCTGTATATCTTGAAATTTTTTGGTATCACCACCTCGATCGGGATGATGTTGAGATGCCAACCGTCGGTAAGCCTTTTTGATTTCTTCGGCCGTGGCCGAACGGTCAACACCTAATGTGGTATAGTAATCAATCATAAAAAAGCCCAGTACAATAATTATACTGGGCTGCGGGGTTGCCTGTCAATTTATTTTTTAGGTACTTCTGTGCCTTCTAGTTTTTTGTGAACCTTGACATCACGACAGTCTTGTTTGGTTTTGCCATCTTTGTCTTTTACTGGTTTGCCATCTTTGTCTTTGACATCAACACAGACCTTACGGGTTTCTCCGTCGGCTATGACAGGCAGAGCCCCAAAGATCGCAGCACCTACTACAAACATTGAAATAAGAAGTTTTATCATGAAGATGTTTTCCTTTGTGAAGTGCCAGAGGGCCGGCGCGGTACAAATTTTTCTACTGCAGTTGCTCCAATGCCAACCATGGCCAAGTAGATCATGGCATCAAACATAAAAGCATCAACTTTGTAGCCCCAAAATAAATTGGCCATAAATGCCACAGCACACAACACAAACGCAGCAAAAGCAATCACTCGCTTGCTACTGACTGAATCATCGTGGCTATCTTTCAACATATGGCCCAACATGTCAACGCTCCGGCCAATCAGTTACTGGAGGCGGCGCCGGTTTGCCGCCAAACCCAGTGACTACCGGTCCTGTATCCATAGGCATTGCGGCCGGAACACCAAATGGTGATGCCATTGGTGGGCCAAATGGTGATGCCATTGGTGAACCAAATGTTGGTGCTGCAGTTTTTACCATGGCCGGAGCAGGTGTAGATTTAGCTGATTCAGCATTGGCTGCTGCTTGTTTTTGTGCGGCCAGCATAGCATCTTGATCTTCTTTTTTGACTCCAGCCAACATGATGCCTGACAGCGTGCCGGTAAGGAAAGTTGCTATGGGCACAATCAATTCAAAAAACTTTTGATCAATGGGGCTAATAGCGTTCAACGGTTGTGTGACAAATATCAAACTGTATAAAACCACAAACACAATACCGGTCAGTGTGAGAGCCAAACAAACTCCAATTAAAAATTTCAAGCGAGCCATTAGCTGCTCTTCGGTGTAGATAAAAGGTTGCTTATTTTGCACAGTTTGCCCCTGTGGGTATTGTCGGGCAAACAATCGGCGCGGATCTAACAATGTTAGCAGATTGAGAAAACGCATCTGGGGGTCCTAATCGAGGGTCACGTTGCCCTCTAAAAATGTGCTCTGGGCAGGTCCTTGTGACATCGCATAGAGGCAGTTTACAAAAGTCCTTGTCCCAATTTTTGGGATCCTGGCAAGGATATCTAAATCTATCGCCGCCAAAAGCTGCCAGTCCCACCGGCAGGGTAAGTAAAAACAGCAGCGAAAGAAACAATTTGCGATCACTCATATCAAAGTCCCATGACATGCAAAGCATGTTCAGTGTGTTTGATGCGATCTTCAAGGCCCAGTGTACCACCATTGATAGCTCTGGTCAGTCCTTTGACATCATTGGCATCAGCAAATCTATTTAACTTATTTTGCTCCCAGAAAAAGCATGCACTTTGAGCCGCACCTTCAAAAGTGGCCAAATAATCAGCAGCTTCTTCTACTGCGATACCTAGACTGCCCGCAAAAAAAGTGTAGTTGTCTTTGCCTGTGAGTTGAATCAGCCCACGCCCACGATAGCGCCAGCCATCGCCTGACGCTTCATCACCGTTGCCCATTCTACTGCTGTAGGCACGGTTGGCAATTTTTTCAGGTTTGCGTTCATATTGCTTGGCAATATCTATTGTGGAGAAATGCCTAGGCCAGGTGCGCATTAGGCTTTCTGCTTTGTAATTGAGATTTTCTTCAATGAATCGAAAGCTACCAGATTCGTGAGCACACTGGGCCACAAAATGAGCTATTCTCTGCGGTGTGTTTATATCATATTCAGGCAGCAGTTGATCTAGTGCTCGATGCCAGTGCTCGATGTGAGGATTTTTTACCATTTGTTTTAGCTGATCCAACGTTAGTATACATTTGCTCATAAACCATAGGCTCCTTTGGTTGCATTGAAATTTTGCAACACCTGGGCTGCGGTCAATGCGGAATAATATATTCTAATCACACCAATTCTACCAGCAAAAAAACCAGCAGTGCCAATGCCACTGAAAGATGTGACGTCGGCATTGCCAAAGTTAAGATACCACACATTGCCGTAGCTAAGATCTTTGGGCGATGCCCAACTAACTGTCAATGAGTTTCCTGCTACTCCATTGACATATCCTGTACAAGTGGTACCATCGTAAGTTCTCACAACCTGTTGCCACTGATTGAGATATGATCCTGTGCCGGCCACTGCTCCTTGTGCAGAAGAACCATTCCAAAATCCCACAGTGTACACTTGATTAGCGCCTGACGTAGATATTGCGCCACCATTGGCATGATAACCAGTGGTGTTATTTTGTTGACTAGCGTCGCTAAAAATGCTTTTAGTCGATGCAGTTGGATATACCCAGACTTCCACGGTGGTCGTTTTAATGTTACTATTATAGATATTTGCAGTGGAAATATACTGGCTGGTGCCATTTAAGGTGAAGTATGCCCCAGGACCGGCAGTCCATGTCGGACTGGCAAAAAGCGTGCCGTTGAGCCCATTGCCTGAAAGATCTGTAAGTGTGGAGCCTGTGCCACTGTAGCTGCCATCAGGATTATAATATACATAAGCTCCGTCAGTGAATCCCTCAGTAATTACTACTCCTGGACCTATGTTGATTCCTGGACCTATAGTAAGAGGCATTTTATCTATTTGATACCTTCGTAAATTTTTTTATGTTCTCGATGCCAATCCTGCCATGTTTGAGTCTTGCTAGCACAATGATGGTAAGCCGCATAATTTTCTATCACAGTCATCATCAAGTCTTTTAATGTAGCGCCAGTCTCAAGTTGACGCAACGGCAAGCATGGTTGTTGAATTTCTGTAGGGGCATCGGGCCATACCGGTCGCACCGGTACTGGCGTAGCACAACCAACCAGAGTCAAAGCAATTGCTGTGAAGATTACAAGTTGCTTTGTCATTTGGATTCAGATTCCATTTTTTGCACAGCTTCGTTGAGTTTGGCAGCGCGATTGTGAACCTCAATTAAGTCATTGGGTAAGTTGTTGCATTCAGGGGTAATTGTTCTAAAAACTTCACGCTCCACAACTTGCACCAGTGTTTCGGCCTGTTCACGCACGATCTTATCGCGATAGACCACTCTGTCACGAAACACTGTGTTTACCACCGCACTTTGGTTTTCGGCTGCAACCACTTTCTTTTCAAGCTCAGCCACACGTTCTCGCCAAGTCATTTCTACCGAATACCCTCCACGAAAATAAACACCGGCTGCTAACAAAAGTACACCAGCAATTTTGAATGGCAGTTGATACTGATAGAGAAATGGAATTTTGTGAACAAAAAATCCCAATAAGGTAAGCACTATGCCTGCCAATAAGAGGATATTGCAAAACCACAAGATCAGACTATCGGGTAATAATTGTAGAATCCACATGCTGGTATTTACCAGCTAAATGCTCCAAAAAGTCATCTGTTGCCTGCGTCTTGATACCAGTTACCTGCAGAGTCACTCTTGCTGTGTGACCTGCATTGGCGGTGGCATGCGGCACATTTATCCAATCAAATGTAGTCACATCCCCGGCCAGCCAGCCTTGGTAAACAAAATTACCGTAGATCCAAAAGTGTCCAGGTTGCCAATCTGTCAGCTGTACAAAATATCTCGCTACCATACAGGGATTTTCAGGCATCCATTTTTCTAGTTTGTCAAGGTGCAAATTCCATACTTGCCCAGGACGTTGTACATGAATTCGCGTCATTGGTTTGTCTAAGCAAAATTGGTCAGCTATTGTTTGCAATGCCGGAGGCACTGAATATTCCAAATCGCTTACTACATAGTTTCGCCCATAACCTTGTTGTTCTAGATCGTATTCTTCTTGATCATATTCTTCTACTCTACGTAGCAAAGGGTCCTGCTCGCGACCGCGAGTGCGCCAAGTCACTGCATGCGCCGAATCCATGACTTTTTTCAATTCCTGCTGCCACTGAGGTTCAATGTGGCCAAGTTGGATAACCGTGTCCCATTGTGGATCTAAACGCTGTGAATCAAAATGATAAGCACTGCGTTGTCGTAAGAGTTCCCAATTTGACTTCATATTACAGTGACCTTGATATCTGATGTTGCATAATCTTGGCGATACTGAGCTGGAGGGTCTGCCAATTTTAGTAAACGACCCAATTGTAAATTGGTTGCAACCGTTTGCCCTGGCCATTCTCGAGCGGCTTGTCTATTTGCGGCATTTTCATCTCTAATTGAATTGGCCATTTGTCTAAGATCACGATAGTGCTTTGTATACTGTGGGTAACTGATACCAAATTGGCCACACTTGACCCACCAGCCTAGGCAAGCATCATCTGAGCGATCCACCAGCACAATAGGACAGTCTGGCCATGTCCTTTTGATGTAATCTATGTGAAAACCAAATACATGGCTTTTGATAATACGTACACCCAGGCCCGAAAAAGGTCGATCAAATTCAGCTTCGTTTTGCTGTTGAGAATACTGATCCAAGCGATCAAACCAATCTCCAAATTCCATGCCCGGTCCCCAGTACACCCCCATGTGCATGAGTTGATATTCGCCCGATGCATCGTGATAATACTGTCTATGCGGTGCAGCGTCTGTGGAATCAACACTGGCGGAATAGTAAATGTTTTTGACCACTGAGCTCCATTTTGACCCCGGCGCACCCGAAACAAATATGTAACGACTCATGGTTGAATCTGCCTAGCAATGGGTTGCCATACTCTACGCAACTCTGTCATGCTGGTGCGTACACCTTGGGCTGTGTGTTCCTGTGGCGTTATGAACATGAGATTTTCTCTAAATTTAGCAGCAGATTCAGCACTGCGTATAGCTGTTACAAAATGTTCTCTATACCAACGCTGGATGGGCTCCGGTGTATTTTGGGGTAAAAGAATGTTCCAACAACCGTGAATCCACAGACCCGGTGCCACAGATTGCATCAATGGAGCAGATTCTAAATTCGGCAACGGCCGTTCATTGGCCATACCGATGAGTTTTATTCGTCCATCACGCATGAGAGGATAGCCCACAGCCACAGGAGTGATGCCAAATTCAGCATGTCCACCCATGACATCTACCAGTGCTTGAGCAGGCCCTTTGTACATAATAGCTTGCACTCGATGTGCGGGCACATTCAGGGCTTTCAACAAGTATTCCAAGGCCAGTCTGTGGCCGCCACCCCCGATGGCAAAAGTTATGGGTCTATCACTGCGACGAATGGCCTCGGCCAATTGCTCAGGTGTGTCAACGCTGCTTTTGGGGTTGGCCCAGAACGTTAGAGGACTGCGAGCAATGTTGGCCACTGGCTCAAAAGCCATGATATCATAGCGAGCAGCCTGCGGATACCATATTTCAGCTGTGACCCAGTTTGATTGACAGGCCGGTACAGAAATGGTATATCCGTCAGCTGCCACTGTGGCAAAATGACTGATGGCTATGTTACCATCAGCACCAGGTCTGTGTTCAGACTTGAACACTGCACCGGTCCTACGTTCCACTTGCTCAGCAACTATTCGAAATGAAATTTCGTTGCCAGCACCTGGGCCATTGGGAAAAATCACAGTAATAGGTCGTTGTGGTGTCCAGGCCCAGCTCAAACAAGGCACTAAACACAAAGTAAAGATAAAATTTTTGATTGACATCTCTAGGTCCTTTATATATAATGAACAGAACAATTTTTTGTTTATCCAACAGAAAATTCTCTAATATATATCAAAAAAATTCAATGAATACAAAAATTTTTGCTCTAATGATAGAAAATTTGCAATCAGCATTCAATTTGCCAAAATATGCAAATTTAGTGTTTGATCACAACACAACCGTAGACCAGTTGCCCTGGACTCCAGCACGCTATAGAAAATTTGTCGATGCCATGTGGCACCAATTACAACTTCGCAGCGACTACTGGGGCACTGTGGAAGATATTGTGGCTGACCTTAGCCAACGATATACACAACGATTTTTTTCTGAAATTTGGCGACCGCGCACTGGAGAATATGATCATTCTGGGTGGGCATTGGTTGAAGAAATCAACAAACTCAATGCTGAATCTGTGCTAGACGTGGGCTGCGGTTATCACCCTTTCAAAGATCGCATTCACAACTTAATTGGCATTGACCCATACAATGATGCTGCAGATTACGAAGTGGATATTTTAGACTACAAAATCAAACCCGGCACACATGATGTGATCATTGCTCTGGGGTCAATCAACTTCAATAGTCGTGACGAAGTGGAAGAAAGATTTGCGCACTGTGTGAATTTACTGCGTCCAGGTGGCAGATTTTATCTAAGAGGTAACCCCGGAATACCGCATCGCACCGGGCCTTGGGTTGATATTTTTCCCTGGACATTTGAAATAGTAAATGAGTTTGCTGAAATTTACAATCTCAAATTACTTACATTTAAAAAAGAACCTGCTGAACTTGGCAGATTGTATTTTGTGTATCAAAAACTGTGACGCTGACTCACTAACTCAAATGCTGCTGCATGTGCAGCTTCCAATGGATGCTTGCCTCTGGTACCAATTGGAAATTCATTGACTCGACTCCATTCTAAAAAGTTTTTGCCCTGAAAATTTTTGAGATACGGCGTAAGTTGCTGCTGCATCAACCGCATACCAGCACTGCAATGAAAATCAGTTTCCAGCATTAGGTCGTCCATATAAGTCATATAAAATTTGCAATGGTGCTGTTGCAATTGTTGAAGCACCAAATTTGCCTGGCCGATAGAGGTAAGTTTGTCTAGGTATTGACTGTGAATGTCACGATAATAATTGGCCGCAACCGAGTCTTTATCCCAGGCTGTCACAGTTCTCCATTGGTCCGTGTCACGAACAATGTAATCAAAACGTTCAATCCAAGTCCACCCTATTACATAAATTGCTGGTTCACCTGACTCAATTTGATTCAGCACTTGTTCGGCAATGCGGACGTTGCCCGATCCTGGGCGTGCATAACATTCATAGGGTAAATTGAGATGCCGCGCCCAGAGAGCTGGCCAGGTGTGGTTACTGGCAGTGGCAAACTTTGTACCCCAACCATCGTCGTGTAATTCACTGCCAAAAATAAAGGAACAGCCAAAGCTTTTGAGCTTCATCTAGTATTTAGATGATTCCTGCTGCGGCTTGCAATTCTCTAAGATCTGATTTTGTTTTATGAACTTGTTTGGGAGGAAGTCCTGCTGCTACTCTCATTTCATTGAGATCTGTTTCGGTAGCAGATCGATATGCGTCAGGCGTAAGTGGTACTCTGAGTGCGAATTCATCTTCTGACCACGGAAAAGATTGATCATTGTAGTGTACCATCCAGTCTGAGTCTTCATGCTCGGTCAGTGTGGTAAGATCACTCAGCAGATTTTGTATGTTCTGAGGTGCGGCAGATCTACGACGCATTTCAACGTAGACTAGGTAGCGATTGGGTTTGATCTCACCGGGCGAACGATCTGCATCCAACACAAAATCATAGCCTTTTTCAAACCAGCTGACTAGATCCTTTGCGGCTTGTTTGTCTCGTACAAAAAAACTAATGACCATGATGTCGGCGTCATCGCCCATTTTGCTTGAAAATTCGTCCACGTGAATAGTGGGCTTCATCATGCCGTCAAGGTCTTGGTACTTAAGACCTTCAAACAGCGGGGGCTAGGCTGGGGCTGACAGTTGCTGTTGCGCATTTTTTGCTTGCTCTTCATTTTGATTGGCTTCTTTGTCTAGATCTTGCTCATAGGCCTGATCTAGTTCATCCAACTCAATTTCTTGATCTTCCATTTCAATGGAACCAGTGCGAATTTCGGTCATAAGACGTTTGGGCATGGTAATTTCTACCAACCAAACATCACGTTCAATAATTTTGGCTTTTTTTGTGCCTGCTCGATAATCCGACGGATCTGTAATACGAATGGGTATTTTGATCTTTTTCTTTTGATATGCGACATCACAATCAAAAGGCAACAATCGTGCCCCACCACGAGGGTCAGGCATCATTTTGATAGGCCACATAAAAGTGGCACTGACCTTGTATTTGTCAATTTGTGGTCCAGCCACTAGTTCGCCAATTTCCCAGTTGCGAAACGCATACACATCTAATTCGTCTAACACACGCTCAAAATCCAACAAGGTAGCCATTGAGCCATTGCTCATGTAGATGGCTTTGATGTTGTCAGCGACCTGCCAGTAATCCTCGTGATTTTTGAACAGTTCGCGATCGTTGATGCCGTACTTGTTTTTATGTTGCATAGGGTTATTTATGGCTGCAATCCAAACCATAGATCTTCAACTTTTTGACAACTGAGCCTAATACTTAGTGTGGTTTTCCAATGATATCTGTCCACAGATCTTGGAATTTTTTGATCCGTAAATATCCTTGTCCAACTTCACAGGACAAAGGAGAACAGACACTTGAGTAGTAGAAGCCGAGCTGCCAAAGCCCAAAAGAAAATGAATAATTCCTTGCCTCAAAACACCATCGCATTCAACCAACAGGCACTTCGTGTGGCTCAACGCCGCATTGACTTGATTCCGCGTACTCGCAATCAAGAGCGATTGGTTTTAGCACTGCAAGATAGTTCACAGCACATTGTGGTCACAGTGGGACCTGCTGGCACAGGTAAAACCTATCTGGCCATGCAGGCCGCTGTCAAAGCACTAAGGGAAGGAGCCACAGATCGCATAGTAATGACTCGACCTGCAGTAGGAGTAGAAGACGAACGGCACGGATTCCTGCCGGGCAACCTTGTTGCCAAAATGGAGCCCTGGACCAGACCACTTCTGGATGTGATGCGTGAGTATTATAGACCTCAAGACATCATGACCTTGATAGATGACCAGGTAGTTGAAATCGCGCCTCTGGCATTCATGCGCGGACGCACCTTTAAAAATTCATGGATCATTGCCGACGAAATGCAAAATGCAACCCCGGCCCAGGTCAAGATGTTGATGACACGCATAGGTTCTCACAGCCGTATTGTGATCACTGGTGATGTTGAGCAAGCTGACCGTAGCCGCGGAGACAACGGTCTCTTAGATCTGTGCAGTCGCTTGGATCAATCGCCAGTGGACGGTATTGCTGTATGTCGTTTGGAAACACGTGACGTGCAACGTCACGCAATCATTGGGTCAGTGTTGAAACTCTACGAGGATCGGAGGTGATTAATTCGTAGATTTCCCGCCAATTACGAACAACCGGAAGGCGCTCGTTGGCATGATCCATGTTATGACCATGCTCAATGAGCACACTACGCAAACCTAAATCTAGTCCAACTTCAGCGTTTTCCGGCTTGTCTTCGATCCACCAACAACCTGAATCACGATAGGGTTCTAAAGCTTCACGTTTGTCTGCACCGGTTTCCAAACAAAGCACTCGTTCAAACACAGTATCACCGAATAATTTACGCAGATTCATATCACGTAGTCTTTGGGCATTGACGTCTGTGCTTAGACTGGTAATACAATGGAAAACATAGCCATGTTCTTCGTGCAAGCGTTTGACATAATACATGGCATCACGCAACGGTGGCAAAAAACCAATAGCAGCAGATTCATTGAACATCTTGATCAACTGACGCCCTTGTGATCGGGCCATGCCATATCGACTGCCTATGTCGTAGACAAACTCTGCACCTGGCTGCTTTTGATGTCCGTGTTGCTCCATCCAAATTGCAAAGGCATACTCCCAATTCAGCAGCACACCATCACAATCGACTAAAATTGTTTTGTTAGGGTTGAACTTTAGAGTCATTGACTTTCTCAAGTGTTACTTCGTAACCGTTTTCTTTGAATAGACGAGTAATTGTTGATTCATAATATCGCATGTAATATTGCACAATGCGATCAAAATCTCTAGGAACATTCACACCATCCATGCTGGCGGTGACCACTTTTAGATGTTTGAAATCTAAAATTACATTGGCTGTTTGATAGTCACGTTTTTTCAAAGTACGAGCCAATGCCATTACTTCGTTGATTTGGCCATTTGGTTGTTTTAGATAGGTTAGAAGAAGATATCTCATGATTGATATTTTAGCATGATTTGCTTGAATGTGTCAAGATCTCTGGCTTTGGGTGCACACAATCCACAGAAACATCTTGTTTTTTTACATTGTACAACAGAATTTTGATTTTTTTGTTGGGACAAAATTTTGTCGGTGTCATTGAGATTGCCAATAGGGCCAATTTGGCCTTCGTACCTCATTTTGCAATCTTTGTTGAAATAAATTTCACCGTTGACTTGTTTGACATAAAGAAAAAACTTATCAACGCTACAGTACCAATCCGAAAATTGATTGTTGACAAAAAAGTGTCTTTGCCCGTAATCGGAATTCATGCATAACTGTCTACCGCCACAACATGCCCGACCAGTTGCTGTGAGATTGGTTTTCTCGTTGACTGAAGGCAGCACAATAGATTCAGTTTTATAACTGGCCTTTTGATATAGGTTTTCAAACCAATGCACTTGTTTTTTATCATAATCAAATTGGTTTGATTTTACAGCGCGATCCAGTTGTCGTGGTAAATGTTTGATGTTGTTCTGTTTGCACCAATTGATTTGATTTTCGGCATCGGCAAACAAAGCTGATTCTGCGTGCATGAGCACTATGCATTTTACTGGTACAGAACTGTTTTTGATTTGCAAAATATTCTGTCGAAACTGGGTTTTTTGTCTGTCAGTGTTGTTGGCATGATAGCTGACTGTAAATTCATCAATGAGTGGTATGATTTTTTCCAGTTTTTTCGGCGGCAAAATTAAATTTGTAGTTGTAGTAACTCGTAATAGCCAATTTTTAGCGTAAGGTTGGTATTTTTCTCTCACAAGAGCAAGAATGTCCACAATTTTTGGATGATGCAGTGCTTCGCCACCGTATACATTCAATACAACTGAACGCAGAGATTTGAGTCTCTGCTGCATGATATTGTCCACATACTCAAACATGAAGTCTATGGTTTTAGCACAATCTTCTAACTTAGGATGTTTTTGACTATTATCATGCCCGCCATAGATGCCTGAATGACAATAATCACAATCAAGGTTGCACTTCATTGTGACTTCCCAGTCCAGCAAAAAGGTCAACCGGTTGTTGGGATCAATTGCAGCCTCAAGTGATTTGACTGAGTTCAATTAGTGTAGCACTCAAATTGATTTCTGTATCAGCCACTGATGAGTTATTGACTAAACCTTTGCATATGATTACTATGGCCTGATCTTGTTGTTCAAGCGTTTTGCCCCATAGATCAAGATTGTCATACATCCATCTAAAAATACTTTCTGCTTCTTCGGGTGTGGAATTCTGACACAGCATGCCACGAGCTTGTCTAAGCTGTCCACGTTTGAAAAGATCCACACACTCTAATTTCCAATCACCCACGGAACGATCAGATTCTGCTGGTTTGGCCAACTTGCCGGAACCAGAATTCATTTGCACTAGATTCAAACATTTCCGCAAATCGGGATAGGTAGATTTGACATAGCTGTCCAGAGTATCTAGATCAAATTCAATGGCCTCCGTAACCAACACAGTGGCCACTCTGGCAGTGAATTCTGTGTGATCAGTTTTGTTGATATGAAAACCTTGACAACGACTATGTATTGGAGCAATGATCTTGTGCGGATAGTTACAGGTCAGTATGAACCTCACAGTTTGCGAATAGTCTTCCATGAGATTGCGCAGAGCCGGCTGCACAGATTCTTTGTTCATGTAGTCTGCTTCATCAATCAAGACCACTTTGAACTGTCCAAATGGCATGGTCTGGCAAAATGAGATCAGTTTATCTACCCATTCAATCTTTCTAGCTTCTTTAGAGCCATTGACATACAACACATCAAATTGATCTACACCCAGTTCATTGATCAACATTTTGGCCAACGTGGTTTTGCCTGTGCCTGCTGCACCCGACAGCATAAGGTGAGGAATAGAGCCTTCTTTGATCCATTGTTGTACTTGCTGACGTTGATTGTCGTCCACAAAAACATAACCGTCCACTGTTCGCGGACGGTATTTCTCTACCCAAAGTTCTTTCATAAAATGTCTTGATCGGTGGTTGAAGTTATTTTTTGCTGATAGCGCGCCATACTTGCTGCTTCTCTAAGTCTCTAATATACTGCTCTTCATCCACAAAAGATGGTAGAGTTTTCAGTAGATTATCTAGCACGTATTTTACTTGAAGTAAGTCTTGTTTGCAATGCCATTGAGTAAATCCATCATTTCGATCTGCTGATACTTCGGCAGCACAGGTTCTTAGGTCACGAATGATTTGACCAACATCCCAACGAATCATCATACCCATGTTAGGTATGCAACATGTGATCAGGAGCGCGGTCTACGTGCACAGCATCAGAAAAAGTTTCGTCTGCAATGGGACTATCACTTTTTGCCAGAATATCGTCGGGGTCAACTCGACGAATTGTTTTGATGCCAGTTTCATCTTCTATGTCAAGTCCGCGTGTCCAACGTCCATGTGCTACCAACACCCACTCACCCACGCTGACATCGGTTTGCTCTGGGCCTACAGCGTAGACCTGCCCCCAACGTGGTCTAATACCTTTGGTAGTGCCGTTGTCATTGAGTAACACAATGCCAGCGCGAGTAACGCGCTCATCAAATGCCATGTCACTAACGATTACACTGTTGCCCAGAGCGCGAAGTTGTTGTTTGTCAATACGATGCGCTGAAAAAGATGCTTTCATCCTTCTTTCCCTGTGCGCATTTTGACTTCTTTGGCATATTGCCTTCCTACCTGTGCTGGTTTGGACTTGACCACACGATTAGCATCATCTACCATGTCGCCTTTGGCGTTTACTTTCATGTTGCCCACTGCGCGTACATTTTCATTTTTGAGCATGAGAGCACGCATGTCTAACATTTTGCCATTGGCAGTGCGATACATATTTCCGGCCATTGCTGTCTCCTAAAAAAGTATTTAACGTAAAAATTCACTGGGATCTAAATCATAGTACATGCTGTCAATGCGGTGCACACCCAATTTGTACAATACATAACTAGCCGTTGATGATCCACGTCCTACGCCCCAAATCAAACGATTACTGGACATCACGTCCACAAGGTATTTGAGATATCTCAAAAGATCAAACAGGTCGCGCTCTTGATACAGCATGAGTTCATGACCGCAACGTTGCAGTTCCTCGCTGTTGCTGCAAAGACCAAGTACATGTTCCGCAATATCTAGTTGTTTGTATTGTTCAGGCATGAACCATGTGTTTTGATTTCTATGATCAAATTCTTCTGTAGTGAGTTGTTCTACCATGGCATCATATTCGATAAATTTTGGAATATCGTCCAAGATAGCTGCTGCTGTTTCTAAGTCCACAGAGCGGTCCGTAAGCAAATTTCTCATCGATGAAAGGTCATGCCCTTCCATGACAAGATTGCAGATGTCGTCACAGGAATAGATTATTTGACCATGAATATTTTGTTTCATTGTTTTTTGAAATCTGAATACACAATTTTGGCTTCTCTAGACTGCAAGGTGTCTGGCCATTCAAGCCCATAGCTGGCCCATCCATTGGATTCTACCTTGACCACATTGTTTTCAGTATCATTGTCTGGATCCTCTTTGTAACAACTGCTGCGATTCCACCAACCTGGATCAGCAAAGGGTCCTATGTTATCATCACTGTCATGTTGATACCATATGCTATCGCCCAATGTACTGCTGATATCAAGTTTGGTAATCAAAAGTTGTTTTTCTGTCACAGCATTCAGCTTGCAGTATAACATAATACCCACTATCTGATCAATGGGATCTTCGGGCAGTTCACACACGTTTGCACCCATGGTGCGTAACAAATCGGCTTCGCCTTCGTGTTCTCTGCTGATGAACACTGCATTGGTCAATTCCAACAGGATGAAAGCTTTGATTCTTTCTATGGCAACATTAGTAACAGCTGGACTTCCAGAATTTGTCAATAATTGCAGGCTGATCGAATAGCTGTTGAGTTGTAGGCGATTGTCAAACCAGATAGCACCGAGAAATTCAGTGCTCCACTGCAGGTTGATATTCATTGAATGTTTATTTTGTCTGAAAAACTAGGAGTGTTGGCATAGCTGGCACGCAGCTTTTCTTGATACTTGGTTTGGTAACTTTCAATGGCCATGCGTAATTGATGGCATAAATGACCATTACCGGTTTGAACAGCAATGTTTAATTTTCGACCTAGGTCTACAATACGTTCTGAAAGCTGATCTTGAGTAAGTTCTTCCAGGCCGCCAATCAACGGATGTTCCATAACTTTATTGTATAACATAGATCATCTATTGTCTATGATTTAGGCAAATGCACAGCCATTTATACCTATTGCATACCATTTAGAATTTATGTACTGCAGTGTACATCCTTGCCCGATGGCGCTGAAAGTAATGGTGCCCGATCCTGTAGTCTTCCAACCTGCGTTGCTCACAGTGATAACCATATTCCCACCAAAAGCTACCATGGCAAAAGCTTTGATCTGTCCATCTGTACCTGCAGCCAAAGTGGCCACACTGGCACCTGCTGTGGTAAAATAACTGGTAGTTTTTGATAAACTGGCAGCTGAGCCTGTGGTCAAATTTTCCGAGCTGGCCAAAAATAAAGGATTGCTGTAAGTGGCTCGGGGACGTACCAAATCGTTCATGGTTACAGTGGAACCACCATCCGCACTGGCAAAGCTAAACACATAGGTTCCTGTGGCTGCAAATGTAATGATGCTGGAACTTAGTCCTTGAATACCTGTGGTACCTTGTGTAACTGCTGCAGGCAATGTGAGAGTGTGTGCAGTGGAGTTTACCGAAATAGCCACTATGACTTCGCCATAATACCCAGCAGCAGGGAAATTGCTAAAAGCCAAAGTTACAGACCCCGACGTGTTTATGGTTTGGTATCCACTAGCAGAAAAGTCTATAGTGACAGTGCCAGATCCTGTAGATTTTACAGTTCTAGTGGTGCTGACATCATTGAGATTCACATCATAAATGGTGCCGCCGTTCATGTTGTTATCAACTGACCCACCAGACAAAGCAGATTTTAGCACTACGTTGGTCTGTAGGTCGTTGATTTCGTCTTCGGCGTATTGAAAATTTACCTTGATATTGGTAAAATTATCACGAAATCCTTGACTGTTATTGTCCTGTCCGGCTACCGGATATGAACCATCAATATTATTGGGATTGATAAGACTGGCCATTGTGTGTCCTTGTTATACCAAGATATTTTGCTTGGGAAATACCAAATATTTATCGATGGTATCAGTTGGATCGTACATATCAACTGGTTCCACAAACGCCAAACTGGTATCATCAAATGTGGTTTCTGTGGTTACCACAGTAAGTAAAGGTTGCCAATTTATTCTTGTCAGTCCTGTGCCCGGTGAACCAGGATAGAAAAGATTGGCGCTGCGGTAAAAATTACCACGAGTGATTTGAACATATTGATTTTCGTAAGTTTGATCGATCAATGTTAGCTCAATTAGACCTGCGCTATCGATATTGATACGATAGATTGCCATGCGCTGGTTGGCAGGCTCCCCAGTCATTGATCCTGCAGCATTGGTCAATGTCACTGGTGTTATACCCGAAGGACTAGCAGTTATTTTAAATTGTGTACTGCTATCGACGCTGAGTACATAATATTGCTGCATGGCCACTATTCCACCAATGACTCCGGCTGTGAATTTGATAGGTTGACCAGCTCTCATGTCCCCTGTGTTAGTGCATACAATAGAGTTGGTTGCAGATACAGTAGCTGTGCAATTTAGAGCATTGCCGCCAGGCACTGTGTAAGATTCATCAAAAAGACTAGCATCAAAACTACCAGCAGATCCCACAGTTTCTCCGGAGTCAAACGGAGCGGTGTACTCTTGCCAGGCTGCATCTGTGGTTGGATAATTGCTGCCTGGCGGACCATTGTAGTCTTCTTGCTTTACAAACACAATGGTGTTGGTATCCACGTTCATAACTACCCCATCAAAGCCACCTAGATTGTTGACATAGGCCAATGTTCGATTGCTGACATCAGTCCAAGCCAAATCAGTGGCAATATTTACTGTACCAATAAAAGTATTACCGCTGGTGCTAAATCGATCAAAAGTGGTAAGATTGGCCGGGGGTGTCCAATTCTGTGTTTCTGTATCCCAGTTTTTACTAAGAGTACGATCTAGAATATATCGATCTACCCCAAAATCCACGCGATTTAGTTGTTCCCCGTAGTACCGATCGATAAAGTAGGCAATTTGATTGCTGCGCCCCGGTTTAGTGTAACAGATAATCCAAGCTGGGGTAAATCCTAACACTCTGCCGTTTGCTTGTTTGCTGGTCATCCACAGCGGTAGTGCTGAGCTAATGGTTCCAACTACGTCTATCACTTGGTTCCTCATGTTTATCAAGCTGTTAGGATAAACCTGTGTGATAACAGTGCTGCCATCAGCTGGATCAACAATGGGATAGGGCAAGTTCACAATTTTATTCACACTTTGGCCATTATCATTGACCAAATTATCAATAATACTACTGTACACTACTTCATAGACGACTTCGCCAGTGGCAGAGTCAATGGCCTGCGCGGTTTGAATTTGACCCAGGGTCAAGTTTTTGTAGTAATGATTTTCATATAGACTGGCCACATATCTATCCAAAGTGTCTGGGGCAAGTCCAAAAGCATGATAATAGGTTACTTGCCGACTTTTACCAAAGTTGGGATCATCTGGCCGATAAAGATATTGGGGCACAATAATTTCTTGATTGTCCAGCAGCTGGTTGATCAAGTCGCGATCTGCTGGAGGCGGCATGGCTCTGATATAGATATTTTGATAAGGTCTGTTGTAGCGTCGAAAAACTTTGATGCTACAGGTTCGATAGGCACTGACAACATCTCTCGATCCACTGGCCTCCATAACCGCAGTCAATGATGCCCCTGAGCCTCCAAATCCTTGCGTAATACTCACAGTAGCTGGAGAAGTATAGCCATCGCCTTGTTCGGCTACCTCAACTGACGTAATGACCCCTGACGTAACAACCACATTTCCAACTTCGGCCCGTATGGCGCTGGCACCAATAGGTATGCTAAACTCAATGGTTGGTGTGCTGATTGAACTATAGCCGGTACCCCCATTGTCAACCGTGACTGATATCACTTTGTAAATTGTCTGTGTGTTTTCTGGAGCGTAAGCGTTGACTGTAAACACAAAAGTTGAATCAAAAGTGGTTCCCAGGCTGTCTGGGTCGCGATTTATGATCAAACTTTCATCGAACACTGTGGTACCAAGATCCAAGCTAAATGTATCAAAACTCACTCGACCAGCAATTTCGCCCGACGGTAGTAACTCAAGACCCTGAGGTAATGCATTGAAGGCTCCGCTTTTGAGACGATAAGCCAAAGTACGACCACCTCGATTCTCTGCTTCAACATAAAATCTACTGGTGCCACCGTTGTCAATCGTACCAAGATTGTGTACCAATGTTTGTACGCCATTGATAGATTTCAAGTATGCAGTGCTGTCATCTGGTGTAATCCATGTTACTTCTGCATTTATTGCACCAGTAATAGTAAGGGTAAATGGATACAGTCTACTGCTCAGTATCATGTTGGCGATCATACTGCCAGAGCCGTTATCTAGTTGCAAAGCCGATCCCGCAGTGGGCGAAGTGGCGATGCTAAATTCAGTGGAACTATGAATACTGTACACATAGTAAATTGTCTGGGGATCTACATCCACACCACCAAAACTGGATCCACTGAATACAATTGGCTGTCCATTTTCAAACAGAGCAGTGCTAAAGCACGTAAGACGATTGGTACTTGAACTGGATGCAGTGCACTCTATAGCAAGTGTGGCTGGCACTGGACCCACAGAATCTGTGAGAGTCTGACCTTGAATATTAATCAGAGTAGTATTGGTCACAGCACTTTGAGATATTACTGAATCTACATAGTAGATGACGCCGGCATCTAGGCCAGCAAAGTCAGTGGAAAAAATCAAAGGTTGACCGGATGCTAACTGCCCGGTGCCCTCAACTGTGATGACATTGCCAGATGCACCGTTGCAAGTAACTGTGGGAGTGATAGGATTGGTTTGGTACACTGCGATGTTGAAACTGTAGGTGTTTTCAGTTGTGCCCTGGTCCGGAATATAACCGTAGTACCATCCACTTATGGGATCTAATGTCAGCCCGGGTGGCAATCCAAATCCTTCATTTACTGATATTGCATAGGTTATGTCAGTGGTGTCATAATCTTCACCTATAAACTGATAGGCAAAATAGTTTTCGCTGCGATAAATTCCCAGATCACTAGGCTCAAAATTACTGATGAACGGAGCACGTTCCTGTGTTTCATCTGCGGTGATAAAAGTGTTGTCGTCGGTCAATGCTTGATCATCAGCAGACATTTGATCGCGAGAGTAAACAAAAATATTGAAAGTTCTTAGGCTGCTTTTTTTGCCGTTGGTCACTCTCAAAGTAAACTGAAAGTTTTTGCTGAGAAACTGACCCACAAAGTCATAGGGATCTTGATCATAAGGCATGCCAGGTTGTGCAAATCCGGGTAAACCTGTCACGTCCGGTGTTGGCTGAATATACCCCACCAAGCGGCCAGTAGAATACAGTGAGAGCCCTGATGGTAATTGGCCGCCCACCAACTCAACCACAGTTTCGTCCGGTTCGTAGGGTTCATTGAATTCAAATTGAAAATCTACTTCGTCACTGTCATAATAAGTGCCAACCAACCCAGCCGGTGTCACAAAGTTTGGTCCTGGACTCACAACCACTGTGAGTTCAAATGTTCGATCATTGATGCGATCACGTACTTCAACGTTATTGACTAATTTTTCGGTATAGGCCTGCACAGTCCATTTGAAAGTTTTGTTGGCTCCTACTGGCAAAGGCACACCTTGGACGCTGGCCAAAGCACTGGGAATTCCAGTGATAGTACCATTTAGGGCACATTGAATGCCATCGGGCAGTTCACCTGCAATGATGTCATAGTAAATGGATTGATAAAACTCTGCGGTCATTGACCCAGACGCAGTGGTCAGTGTCAGTGCAGGACTTGATGCAAATGGTAGCACACTGATAGTGAATTGTGTGCTGCTGACAATTTCTTTCACATAGTAATTTACGCCGGGTTGTAGTCCGCCAAACCCAGTGCCAGAAAATATAATACTTTGTCCATGTTCTAATCCGCTGGTGCTGTCACAGGTAATTTGATTGACTACATTCACAGTGGCAGTAGCTGTGAGTGTTCCAACCAAGGGCACCGACGCCAACAACGTGGTTTGGTAAAAAACGCTGTCAGGTATCCAACCGAGACTCCCGGCCGGAGTTATCCAAGTGATAGGGTTGGGTGTTGGCATTGATATTACCTACTGACCCAGGCCGAACCTGTCCATACTCTTATTGTGTTGTTGCCTGTGTAGAAATAAAATGCTCCCAACACTGGACTCAAAGGATCAAACGCAGCAGTAGGCATGATCATAAATGAACCAGTGGCTTGTACCACGTTTGCAACCACATTTCCAGCAGCTGACATTGTGCCTGCTGTGGTAACGTTTCCACCAGTGATGTTGCCAGCAGAGGAAATTTGTGCACTGGCAAACACATTACTGGCTGACACATTTCCTGCCGCAGAAATCAATCCCGAGCTTATCACATTACCGGCAGATACATTGGCAGTCACTGAAACTGAAGTGCCAGTATGAGTGGTGGCATTGACATTGGCTCCACCTAAGATGTTACCACCGATAATATTGCCAGTGGCTGACATTGATCCAGCAGTCAAAACGTTACCACCAGTGATGTTGCCAGCGGCTGTCACGCGTCCGCCTGCAATTAAATTGCCGCCAGTGATGTTTCCAGTTATTTGTGCTAGGCCTGCAGATACAATATTACCACCGGTTACGTTGCCGCTGGCAGTGACTTGACCTGCAGTAGATATGT
>Ga0194115_10002441_pt1 | contig 22100 bp, 33 predicted proteins | sample TA2MahsurfametaG_3_FD_148656 | JGI IMG/M metagenome (GOLD analysis project Ga0194115, IMG submission 148656) | Freshwater microbial communities from Lake Tanganyika, Tanzania - TA2015002 Mahale S4 surface | ecosystem: Environmental > Aquatic > Freshwater > Lake | place: Tanzania: Lake... | reverse complement strand
CGAGGAGTTTACTGTCGATTGCGTTTCCAAACCGGATGGCGGTCTTGTCGATTGGAACGTCAGGTTGCGAACTCGAATTCGAGACGGCATTACTTCGTATGGCCGTTCGGCTCCCGAATATTGGGAATTGATTGGCGAACACATTAAGTCGATCGCTCGGGAGTTGAAGCTGCCTTACTTTTGGTTCGCACAGTTCAAGTTTGATTCGAACGGCGTTCCTAAGCTCCTCGAGGTCAACTGCCGGATCAGCGGTAGTTTCTGCATCACGAAGGCTTCTCGAAAGGACTACGTCAAGTTAGCGATGTCGGACTTCGCCGACACGATCGTTAATGGTCCGACTGGCGGCCGGCACTCGATCGCTCGTCACATGAACGTCCTGTCCGTCGCCAAGAAATCTTGGGTCTGGGACATCGATGGTACTATCTGTACCGAGACGGGTGGCAATTACCACCTCTGCGAACCGTTTCCAGAGGCGATCGCGTTGCTCAATCGACTTCACGACCGTGGCGACGAAGTGGTACTGCACACCGCGCGAGGTATGAAGAGGTTCAACAATGACGTCGCGATGGTATATCAAAATCTTTACGAACTGACAAAAAAACAACTGGCCGAGTGGGGTGTAAGATATGACAAACTTATTATGGGTAAGCCCTATGGTACGTTGGTAGATTCTGATGCGATCAAGGTTTCTGAACTAGAGCTAAAGGAGACGACATGAAAACGATGACAGCATTGATGCTTACTCTCGGACACAATTCTTCTGCTGTTTATTATGATGGCGCAAAGGCGTTTGGCTACGAAGAGGAAAGACTTAATCGAGTCAAGTCCTCGAGCGCGTATCCTCGATTGGCCATCGCCGAGATCGAGAAGAATACGAAGATCGCGCCGGGCAGCTACGTTTTCGTTTCTCATTGGTTCGACAAGCTCGACTTTGATTCGAACGCCAACAAGTACTTTGATAAGCAACACTTCGACGCCTTGGTGTCCAAGTATTCTCTTAAGAAGGTCCTATTGAGTGAGAGATTTACTCACCACGACGCTCATGCCTGGTCAGTTGTCTCTTTTCTCAGGGACAAGTGGCAATCGAGGCATGCCACCTTCGTCTCGCCCGATGATAAGTTCCACGTCATCGCTGCCGATGGTTATGGTACGCACCAGGAAGTATTCAGTGTCTACGAGCTTGACGCTAACGATCCATCGGCTCGCTTACAACTGCTCGATCGATATCATGGGTACAACTATTCGTTAGGCTTGATGTATCAGTACGCCACTTCTTATTGCGGTATGAAGGAAAACCAGGACGAATATAAGTTCCTCGGTTACGAGACACACGTTTCGACTGTGTTATCACGGGATGCGATTCATAACCTTCGAGAGCTCGCCAAGCGCAAGGCGAATAGTACTTTCGAATCGATGACGACGTCTCCTGATGGTCGTTCGCAAAACTGGCAAGACCCTCATAACTTGGTCAACTTTGGGGCGCTCGCCGAGACGAAGAAAAGCTGGAAGCAACACTTTGACGAGGTCTTGGAGACGGTGGCTCCATCGGTTACAGGGAGAGACCTTCGCATTGTCATTGGTCACTACATTCAGGAGTTGATCGAGGGCGTCGTCTTAAAGATGATCGAGAAACATTCGATGAAACACTTGGCCCTGGCGGGTGGCATCTTCTATAACGTCAAGCTCAACAATCGCGTTCTCGACGCCATTCCTGGTTTGTTCACCGTAGTCCCTCTCGCTGGCGATCAGGGTTGCGGCGTAGGCATGTACGAGGCTCACGTAGGTGGATTTAAGTGGGGAGACTTAAAATGGGGCATCAGACCAGAATTCAAAGATTGGCGCACGCAGGTTTCGACCGAGGATTTGGCCAAGTACGAGAGTCATATTCGTTACTATTCTTCTTCGCAACAAGACCAAGCTGTTTCCGACACAGCCGCTGCCCTTGAGGCCGACGAATTGGTCAACGTTGTAAAGTCTCGAATGGAATATGGTCCTCGAGCCTTGTGCAGTACGACGACTTTAGCGATTCCGACGACGTCAAACGTTGAGATCATCAACGACGTCAACGAGAGAGACACTGTGATGCCGATGGCGCCAGTCATGCTTAGTAGCGAGGTTTCTGGATTCTTCGATTCGACGTGTAGTGATAGAGTCGTTGGGTCAGATAGATTCATGATCCTTACTTACGATTATGTTTCTCCTGACTTGCAGAACTATGGCGGCGTAGCTCACAAGTATCCTGATGTCGATGCGTGGTCGGGTCGTCCGCAGTTGGTGGATTCTAACGATACCTTCATGACCAGCGTCTTAACGAAGATTAATCCGAGGTCTAAGGCGTTGATCAATACGAGCTTCAACGCGCACGGTCGGCCTATTGTTTATGCTCTCGACAGCGTGTTGGATAGTTTTAAATTTGAGTTCGATAAGGCAAAAGAACTTGGTCATAAGCTACCGTTCCTCTATCTTTGCGACTTCGATGGTTGATCATGATTATCCTAAAGAAACCCGAATACGAAAACGACGATTATCTATTTCGTATCGATTTAGCAAAGTTACCTAGAGCCGTCGATGCGCTAGTTTTTCTTAAAAAAATAGATCCTTTATTAGCGGATTATTATTGGGCGAAGCGACAGGCTTTTTTGTCGCAAGATACGAATCCAGATATTTTTACGAAGTTTGTTGAAGACAAGCCTAGCTTAAGATGTTTGTCTAAACTAGAAGTTTTAGATTCGACAATTTACACAGTAGCATGTGAAAAAGAGAATGATTCTACTTATCAAAATATTCTCATGAACATAAAGCAACATGTGAAGTCACACCCAACTTCGCGGCGGTGTGTTCTAAGATTTATTAACGACTTTAATAAATATTTTGCGAGCGAAACTATTAAACCCGATGATGTAACTTGCTTAAGTTTTATTCATTATTTGAGTACAGGTCCAAAATTAGTTTTTAGAGCATCCGATATAAAAAATGAGTTGTTAGTCGATATTTTGACGATAAATGAGTTTTTTATCGATCCGATCTATAATTCTGATTTCAAAAATCTCCAAATGTCAGTATATTCTTCTACCACACAAGGCGTTTCAAGTTGGGACGATTTTATCGTTTCAATGAAAACAGCGTGCAATGAAGAAGGAGATGATTGATGAAATGTTTGGTTACGGGTATCGCAGGACTTTTAGGATCCAATTTTTCAAGACATCTCTTATCAAAAGGATATGAAGTAGTTGGCGCAGATGATTTAAGCGGAGGATATAAAGAATTCGTACCTACTTCTGCTATTTTTTATCAAGTAGATCTTGCGAATCCTGATGCTATCGACCAGATTTTTAATCGTGAAAAGCCAGATTATGTTTTTCATTTTGCAGCATACGCTGCTGTGGGCTTAAGTCCATTCATAAGAAAATTTAACTACACCAACAATGTCGTAGCGTCAGCGAACGTTATTAATAATTGCGTTAATTACGATATTAAAAAAATTATTTTCACTTCTTCGATGGATGTATATGGAACTGGGAAAACGCCATTCAGAGAAGACCAGCGCCTCGATCCAGAAGACCCTTATGGAGTTGCTAAATATGCTATTGAGATGGATTTGAAGTTAGCTTACAAGATGTTCGGTCTTCGATACAGTATCGTTCGACCCCATAACGTCGTTGGTATCTATCAAAATATTTGGGATAAATATCGAAATGTTATTGGAATATGGATAAGGCAAGCAATAGCGGGCGAACCCTTGACATTGTACGGCGATGGTACTCAGATACGATCGTTTTCAGACGTCAAATTTTATATGGAGCCATTCGAAAAACTGATACACGATCATGATGGCGAAACATTTAATATCGGGGCTGATAAATGTTATACGATAAACGAAGCTTCCGAATTGGTAATTGAAGTCGCCAAAGAATTTGGTATCGATGCTAAAAAAAAATATCTCGAAAAAAGAAATGAAGTTCATTCTGCTTATTGCGACCACACAAAGGCTCGTAGCTTATTAAGCTTCAATGATGAAACTAACCTCAAAGAAACGGTAAGAGACATGTTCGTTTGGGCGTTGAAAGAAGCGCCTAGACAAACGAGATTTATGGATTACGAGATCGAAAAAAACATTTATTCTTTTTGGAAAAAATGAGATAATACGTACTATGGAAATTAAACGCGTATTAATAACGGGCGGTGCTGGATTCATTGGTAGTAATCTGGCAAAAGCGTTAGTCGCAAAAAACGTAGAAGTCGAAATAGTAGATAACTTGTCGAGTGGTCATTTAGAGTTTGTGCCACAAAAATGTAAGTTATATACGAAGGATTTTTCTTCAGAAGCAATTTTGAGCAAGGTTAAAGAAAAAACCTACGACGTAGTATATCACTTGGCAGCGATTCCAAGGGTTAGCTATTCAGTAGAGTATCCAGTAGAAACTCATGAAACTAACGTAAACGCTACTCTTAAACTTATCGATGCTTGTCGGGGTAACGTTAGAAGATTTGTTTTCGCGTCGTCGAGTTCTGTATATGGTGGTGCCGATGAATTACCGACCCCAAACACAACGATGAAAAATCCAAAGTCTCCTTATGCTTTGCAAAAATCGATAATCGAAGATTATCTAAGACTATATCATAGTTTATATGGTTTAGATTCTGTGTGTTTACGTTTCTTCAATGTATTTGGTCCTCATCAACTTGGTGATTCTCCTTACTCTACTGCCGTGTCAGCTTGGTTAACATCGATTCATTTTGGTCGATCGATGCGATCAGATGGTGATGGATCTCAATCTAGAGATATGTGTTATGTTGACAACGTCGTTGATGCTTGTATCAAGGGCGGAGAAACAAAATCATCGTTGAAAGCTGCAACTTTAAATGTTGCGTGTGGCGATAGAAATACCAATAAATCTATTTTAGAATTCTTGTTGTCCAAGTATCCAAACGCGAAATACCATGATGCACCATGGAGACCTGGCGATGTAATGCACACGCAGGCCGACATTAGTAAAACAACCGACTTGATCGGTTACGTACCATCGGTTCGTTTTTGGGAAGGTTTAGAACGTACAATAAATTGGTACGAAGAAAACATTGATTTAATTACATCGTTGAGTTTAAAGAAATGAAGACCTACGATAATTTTACAGAAGCCTACGTAGATATTTTAAGAGAAGTTTATACTGAACCAGAATTTACTTCTTCTCCTCGAGGGATGAAGGTCAAAGAAATTCTTGGATATCAATTTAGGATTCTTAATCCACGAAAAAGAATACCATATGTTCCTGGCAGAGATTTATCTATTCATTACATGGTCGCGGAGCTTCTGTGGTATTTAAGTGGAAATGACTCAACCAGTTGGATTTCAAACTATTCTACTTTTTGGTCGAAGATTTCTGACGACGGTAAGACTGCGAACAGCGCTTATGGCGCCCGAATATTCAAATCGCACAATCGAATTGCTGAAAATATAGATGGAGATTGGACACAGTGGAACTACGTCGTTAACGAGTTGAAAAACGATCCTGATTCCAGACGCGCAGTCGTTCATATTCGATCGCCTCAGGATTCGATTCTTGCCAGCCTAGACGTACCTTGCACTTTGTCTTTGCAGTTCTTTTTGAGAAACGACAAGATTCATATGGTGACCTCGATGAGGTCGTCGGACGTCATTTTGGGTTTGACATACGATATCCCAGCTTTTACTATCTTCCAGGAACTCTTGGCTCTTCAACTTACTCAAGCGTTAGGTCGTCCTATTGGACTCGGGTCTTACACGCATCTTAGCGCGTCTCTTCACTTGTATGAGAGGCACTTTAAAATGGCCGAAAAAATACTTGAGGAAGATAAGAAGCAGGATTATCGAAATGTTTTAGAGATGCCTCCGATGCCTTCCATTCCTCCTCTTGAAGACTTAATGGCGACGGAACGCGAGATTAGAAAGTGTATGACGGTTCACGTTCTCACAAGAATGATCAATAATGTCAATTTGAAAAATGATTATTGGAACGATTGGTGTAAAGTACTTGCGTCTCATAAGGCATTAAAATTAGGTGATGCAGCAATTTCAAATCAGATACTTTGCTCAACAAACTTCAAGGGATATGCATATTTTGTAAAAGAGTAATAACATGAATCCTACTTTTACGATTTACACTGGACCTATGTTTTCTGCGAAGACAACGTCGCTACTTTCTATTCTTGATCGTTATAAGTATCAAGGGAAAAAACTAGCTGTATTCAAACCCCAGTTAGACGACAGGTATAGCGTCGATAATATTTCTACACATAGTGGTTGGAAATTTCCTGCCACGTGTGTAAAATCCGGCGGAGATATTTTAGAAATATTAGCGTCGATGGATGCGAATCCACAAATAATTGCCGTCGACGAAGCTTTTATGATTGCTGGTATAGCTGACGTTCTGGTTTGGCTTTATAGAAGTGGTTATACAGTAGTAGTATCAAGTCTTGATTTGTCAGCGACGGGTAAACCTTTCGAAGAAATAGCGAAAATGTTACCTTGGGCTACCAAAGTTGAAAAACTTAGCGCTGTTTGTGTTGTTTGTAATAAGGACGCTTTTTACACGTATAAAAAACAAACTGGCGGCGATGAGATCGAAGTCGGCGGCGTAGAATTGTACGAACCAAGATGCTCTCGTTGCCATCCTTTGATAGCGAATCCGGAGATCTAATATGCAATTAATCCGTCCTTCATGGCCCGAAACGTGGATGTCAATTGCTCATCTAATATCGCAAAGATCATACGATCCAGCGTTAAAAGTAGGAGCTATTATCGTTTCCGAGGATAATTCTCAAATGTTATCTATGGGATACAACGGAAACTACCGTGGTGGTCCGCACGAAAGAGAATCGCAGACGCCTGGGCAAAGTGGTTTTATTCACGCAGAGGTGAATGCTTTAGTAAAGTGCGATTTTAATTTTCACAAAAAAAAGTGTATGTATTTAACTCATTCGCCATGTCGACATTGCGCTAAATTAATTGTGAATGCAGAAATATCGACAGTGGTATACGATATTCCCTATCGTGACGTTTCTGGTTTAGAAATTTTAACTTCCGTAGGAATTAGTGTTTTTAATCTACGTGATGCTATATTTAACAACAAGTCCTTATGAAAAAACTAACCGAAGAAGACATTATTAAAGCCATGCGCGAGGAGTGGCAGGCGAAAGTTTCTGCCTTGAACGAAGAAGTTGACTTGACTTTTAATGCAAAGATTGATGGTGAGAATAAAGGTGTTATTTCGCAAGACTTGAAGATAAGACACAAAAAAAGTCAACTACTTTACACTGTGGTTTCTGTTGGTCCCCGTGACATAATACTTAAGACTCCTGAAGGCGAAGAATTTTTGCTAGATAAGGAACAGTTGGAGGATGATTATGAGCTTGATTGACAAGAATGAATTAGACAAAATGTTGAAGGGTTTCGTGAGCCAAGCCATCGGCACGACCGTTACCTCCAAGCTTCCAAAGCTCGATGAGGCTATGGTTCACGAGCCAAAACCATTTAAGCAGGTTTCAGAACGTGTATCTCAAAAAACGAAAACTGCTCATGAAGAACTTTATAAAGGGTACGTTGAGACCTTTAACAAGGTATCTGCAGAACTAGACACTGTCGATCGTTTAGAAGTTAATTCTAGGCATTCTCAATTCAGAAATTTAAAGCTAGATGAAACCTGGAATTTAAACGCGTTGTGGCTTCACGAGTTATATTTTTCGAATTGCTTTGATCCACACAGCGAAATAGTAATGGATTCCATGTCTTATTTGAGATTAGAGAGAGATTTCGGCACGTTTGAAGATTGGCAACGAGATTTTATGGCTTGCGCTTTATGCTCGCGAGCAGGATGGGTCGTTTGCGGATATCATACGTTTCTGCGCAAGTATGTCAACATTATGGTCGATGAGCACAGCGGAAATGTTCCAGTTGGATTTTATCCGATCATCGTCGTCGATATGTGGGAGCATGCTTATTATCGAGATTATTTAACCGACAAGAAGTCGTACCTTATTTCTCAAATGCGCGAATTTAACTGGAGCGTAATCGAAGAGCGCGTAAAGAAAGCTGAGGCTATTGCTCAGGTGGTGAAGTGATGGCTTCTTTAAAGATGGTTCAACTACGTAAATTAATCTCTGAGGAGATAAAGAAGAGTCTTCTTGAAGTAGGAGAAAAAGAAGCGACAGAAGATGGTGAAGATTCTTTAGATAAACAGATCGACAGATATTTCGCTGATTATGAATCAGAATCTAAAGTGTCTAAAACAGAAGGTAAAGACTTTAGAATGATGGTGCGTCGTTTTCTTTTAGAAGCAGAAGAAGATGAAAAAACTGATAAAGCAGAGTCCCCACCTGATAAACTAAAAACAGAAGACATTGATGTCGAAAGTTTTTTAGATAGTGTTATGAGACTGGTCGACAATTACGATGCATTACTCGAGGTTCGTAATACAATTCTTAGACGAGCGGTTAATTTTCTAGTGAAAGGTTATGAACCGGCGGTGGCAGAAGCTTTTAAGGAAAGTTTGTTGGATGTTTATGGAATGGAGATTGGTAAATCGAAATCCGAAGTCGAGGATGACAAATTCGAAGCTCCTGCCGCAGATCGTGCCGGTGCTACGCCAGGTGGTTAATGCGAGCTGATATATTTGTCGATAAAAAAAGTATACATTTTAAGTTGGACAAAGACGTTCACCTCGCGTTGCGCGCGAAATTATTTCGTTACAATATTACGATGCAAGAACTTTTCGATGAGTTCGCGAGGTTGGTCGCGACTGATGCATCAAAAGCCCAGTCGATTGTCGAGTCGATAGTAAACAAAAGAATTAAAAGTATTTTGGCGAATGGTACTCAAAGAAAAAAAAGAATCTATAATCGTAAAGAAGTTTTTAACGAGATGGATACCGAGGCGTTGTATAATATGATAAATGAATCGGAAGACAAATGAGCGCCAAAAGTCCCATTAAAAATATTGTCGATAGTTTCATAGAACAATCCATCGAATCGTCTTCACAGGTCAAAAAATTAATTACCAGCGTCACTTTAATTGCGATGGAGTCAAAAAAAATTGCAGAGGCGATTTTAGTTCTTAGCAAGCGTTTAGATGAGCACGAAGAATTAATTTTAAAAATAGTAGAATTGCAACGTGGAAATAGCGTAAAAGACCCAGTCGATTCTATCGAATTTATTAAGTCGAAAGAAAAATCTTCAAAACCAAATTGAGGTTTTATGTTAGAAAAAATTAAGAATTTCTTTAAAAACTCTTGGGGTTATATTGTAGCTGGTATTGGATTAATCTTTGGCTTGACTTTGTTCAGGAAGAAAGTAGATCATTATGAAAACATCGTGCAAAAACTGCAAGAATCTCATCAAAAAGAACTCGATGAAATTAAAAAAGCTCGCGATGAAGAACGAAAAAAATATGAGGAGAATGAAAAGAAATTCCAAGAGAGAATGGCTGCTATTGAGAAGGAATACGATACAGCAAAAAAAGAGCTTGATGAAAAGAAACGAAAAGAAATCGCAGGAATCGTTAAAAGTTACGGTAATCAACCTGATAAACTGGCTCAAAGACTTAATGATGTAACTGGGTTCAAAATAATTTTACCTGGGGATTGAAATGACGTTTAAAAAAATTATTGTGACTATACTTTCGATGGCGCTAATGTTACCTAATGCTGCATTAGCCCAAAATATTCCATCGCCCGAACTTGAAACCCCGCGAAAAGGCATCAAGGATATACCACCAGCAAAATTGCAACCGGGCGAAAAAGATCCTGGCGCTGCACTTTCTCCAATGAAAAAAGGTCAAAGAGCTCCGTTTACAGGCGTCTTATTGTCGCCTGTGGCCGTTGCTAATGTAATCGTAGAAATTGAATCCTTTGAAGAACGCTTACACATAGAAGTAATGCGTTCCGTCGCTGAAGAAAGAGCTGCCGGTGACAAAAGATTGAATGATGCGAACGCAGGTTCAACAGCTGATAAAAAAATATTACAGGCTAACTTTGATGCTGCTAAAAGAGAAACCGAAGCCTATAGGACAGAATTAAAAAATCTTAAGGACTCGCAGACGAATCCATATCTTTGGACAACTTTAGGCGCAGCGGGTGGTATAGCTTTTACATTATTAACTGTATTCGCTGTTGCACAAGTAACGAAATAATTTTTGTTTCGTTATATTTAGGAAAGCGAGGGGTCCCATGTCTGAAGATGATTCTTCACCAGAAGTTGTAACTAAAAAAAAGTTAGAAAAAGTTGAGCGTCCAAAGGCTTCTTGGTTTTGGATTAAGAATAGTTCTGGACAGGCATCTTTGTCTGTAACATTTTTAACAGTTTCATTTATGGTTACAAGTGCCGCTTATGTCGTATCGATGTTTGAAGAAATAGGACCATTAAAATTAAGACAGTTTGATGTTGGGGCAACAAGCACGTATTTTATACCTTTATTGACTTTATATTTCGGTCGTCGTTGGACAGATGCAAAATTTTCAGGTGAAAAATGAAATTGAATAATCGCAAATCGTTAAAAGAATCAGAACTTCGTTCTTTGGTAAAGACGTTATTAGAGGATAAGACTTTGGGACCGCAAATGGTGAAAGTAAATCCTGTAGTAGATCCATCAGCAGCTATTACTGATCCATCAAATGTAGATTATAAACCGAGCAACAAACAAGAACTTCAAGTAGCGATCAGCGCGATGTTGGGTGACGTCGCCGATGAAAAGTCTTCTATCGTTTATGATTCTTTAAAACAAGCCCTAAAGTCTTGTGAAGACGTAAAGGGAACAAAACAAATGGAAAAGAGTAATGCCAAAATTGAGGAAACAATTCGAGTCGCTATTAGATCGATGCTTTCCAATATTACTCTTAAAGAATATTTCGAAAAAAATCCTGAAACCGGCGAGATGGTGTGGAAGGGTTCGGGTCCTGCACCCAAATTAGCGCCGAAGACTGGAGTGCAGAAGCTAGATCCTTCTGCGCGCGGGGTCGTAGTGGGGGCAAAGGCACCCGATGTTAAAAGTTTGAGAAGCAGATTAAAAAGCATGAAAGATTTAGATTTCACAGCTACTGATACTTCACAACCTGCTGCTGGTAGAACAAGAAAAAACGTAATGATGAGTGATGTCGGCGGTGAAGGATTAAAGCAAATGGCGAAGGATTTTGGTTTTAAAAATCCAAATGGCGTATTGCAATTTATTACACGCACGATGGATAAGTTTAAAACGCGTTTTGAAAACATAGATCAGGTGAATGTCGCATTATTAGAAATAATGAAAGATTACATTACAGAATTGTCGTCATCTGCCGAGATGGCTTCTGCAGATGTACAAATGATGTATGATCATCCAGAGCACGTACTTGATTTAGACAGCTTTCGAGTTTATGCTAATAAAAAACTAAAGCAAAGAGGTTTATAACATGGGCGAGTGTATCGTCGCAGCGGTTCAATATGAGCCAAAACTTCTTGATGTGCATCAAAATTTAGTTGTTGCAAAACAATTAACATTCGAAGCTGCTGCAAAAGGTGCAAAAATAATCGTACTGCCAGAACTGTGTTTGAGTGGATACGTGCTAAAGTCTAAACAAGAAGCAGCATCTGTTTGTCAAGAAAGAACAGGATATCAAACAGAAGCGTTTATACCGCTTGCCAAAAAATTTAATTGTCATATAGTTTTTGGTTATGTGGAATTACGCGAAGGAAAATTTTACAATTCTGCTGCAATCATAGGACCTTCAGGATTAGTTGGTAATTCACAAAAGCATAATCATTGGGGATCTGATGCGCTGTGGGCTGAATCCGCTGAATCATTAACACCCGTTGTTAATACGCCATACGGTCGTTTAGGCGCATTAGTTTGTCGTGATGTAATGAACAATTATCGTGAATCTTATAAATTCTACAAGTCAGAACAAAGATTTTATAAGCATGGTTCTGTCGATACTATAGCGTTGCTTACAAATTGGGGTTCTGATTATGGTTATCCCGACAATAGTTGGATTGAGTTGGCGGAAGAAACTAGATCCAACGTAATCGTGTCTAACAGAGTAGGTGCTGAAAGAGACATGAAATACAAGGGCGGTTCATGTGTAATCGATAGAAATAAAAAAGTTTATACTCATGGGTCAAGTTTTAACGAGGCTACCGTAGTTGGCGGACTCATTTTAGTTTAAACATATGCTGCTGCTTGCACAAGGAACGTTTTACAGATTATTATTAAAGAAAGCGAATTTTCGAAAAAACGATATCGATATTTAACTCTTGTCGAGGCTTCAAAATTTGAAAATGGAAAAGGTAAAAATGAAACACCTTAAAACGCTTCACGAATCGTTTATCGATAAAGCTCGTCGCCCGATGGTTTTTGGTAAGTTGCCAATAACACCTTTATCATCTGGGGTTGCTATTATTCCTGTCGATCGTTGGGAAACTGTTGAATCTCCAAAGAGACTGCGAAAAACGTATAAGTTCATTTCTAATGAATTAAGGAATGCCTTCGTAGAAGGCATTTTTGATTACGAAAAAAAGGTTGGTCATAACGCTAAAATTACTGTCGAAGAAGATAAAGTAACTCTCGATGTGTATACGAAAGACGTAGATCAAATCACGGAGCTAGACAGAGAATATGCAGAATATGCTGATGTCCTTTTTAAAGACATCGTATATAATGTTGCTATAGAAAATGAATTTTAATTTATTCGATGAACCCAAAGAGATGATGAGCGAATCTCTTCAAGATTCGTTACAAAAACCGCAAACGAATACTCAAGAAGTAGAGAGCACATTTTTAGGTGTATCTTTAGTTTTAGAAAGCGGCGAAATGTTGATAGGCAATCTAGTCGGTGTCGAATTAAGCGATAATCCTAAAATCGACATGAAAGTCTTAACTAAGAATTGCTTTGAATTTATAGGTAAGAATATTTTAACGAAGCAAAAAGTTTTACACTTAATGTTAAGTCATGGTGGCGAGCTAATTCGTGTTTCTGGACCTTTCAACATTACAATCTTTAAAATCGTAGAAATGGATTACCAAAATAGGGCATGTGTATTAGCCATCGATTTATTCAAAGATTGTCCATAATTAATAACGGGATTTTAACCATGAGCAGAAAAACAATTGATTCTTACATCGCTAATGTTATTGAAGAAAGTTTAAAAGCGACTTTACAAAGACGCGCATTGCGAGAAAAAGAATTGCAAAATGCTGCTTCCAGCGAAGAGCCAAAAGAAAAAGATGTTGAAAAAAAAGACGCCGGAGAAGAAACCGAAAAATTAAAAAAAGGTAATGTAACGGTAGATGACGTTATTGAAAAACTAAACTCTATAAGGTCTGGTAAGTCTTTTAACGACGAGGACATTTCTGAAGCGCTCAAAAAATATTTCGAAGAATTAGGCGTCGAAGAAAAAACGGCTTTGTTAGCATTTCTTAAAGGTATATCGCAAATAGTAACGGGCGAAATAAGCGCTGATACTGCGATAGATCCAGAAGCCGCTGATATCGAAATGAAAAAGACGACCGGGCCCGAAAAGGTTTCAATAAAACCGAATGTAATAAAGGCGCCCGACATTGAAAAAAACAAGAAACCAAGCTCCGAAGACACGACAGGTCCCCTACCTATTTCCGCAAAGAAAAAGTGAATATATACGACAAGTTAATATGATAAAGAAAAATATCGTTTTACCAAAAGGTGGAATATTGGAAGTAGACGTAACGCCTACTTTTTTGAATGTTGTTCAAAAGCATTTTGAGCTTTCAACGTTAGAACAAGTCGAAGATGACCATATTAGAATGTACATTTGGGGAGCTTTTAAAAACGCTATAGATAAAGCAGAGAATGAAAATGTACACGCCAGCTCTTAGAGAATTAATAAAATTGATTATGCTTGAAGAGAATCGGATTCGTGAAGCCGATATTGCTGGCGATCGTAGGGTACCTTGGGGTTCCGACGAACATGTTGCCGACCTCGAGCAGCGCTGCGCTGACGCCGAATATTGGAGAAACAAATATCCTCGCGGGTCAGAAAAGCGTTCTCATTACCGCAATGTGTTGACCCACCTAAAGAATGAACTTAAGTCGGCTCGTAAGACCAATCAAACTCTCAACGAAAAAGACGAGGATTGACATGGGTGGTGCCGTTGGTCATCTTTCGCATTTGTATGATAATCGCGATCTCACCTTTGAAGAGATCACGAATATACTTTTATCGGCTGCAGAAGGTAAGCTAGAAAAAGTTTCTGAAAAACTTGATGGTCTTAATCTTGTCTTTTCTTGGGATATTTCTAGTGACGCTCTACGAGTCGCTAGATCTGGTAAAGACATTGCAGGTGGCGGCATGGACGCTACGTCTTTAGCTTCTAAATTCGCCGGTCGCGGCAATCTAACAGACGCTTTTAATTCTGCATTTAAAGTTTTGAATGGAGCTTTAGGTTCTTTGAATCATAAAGTTAAACGAGACGTATTCGGTCCTTCATCAAACTATTGGTATTCTGTCGAGGTTATCTATACCAAAAATCCGAATGTAATTAATTACGATTCTAATAATGTTGTATTTCATGGATGGCCCGTTTTTAAAACAAAAAATGGCAAGACTGAAATGACGGAAGACGATCGAGGTGGCGTCGATATTCTTACTCGTAATGTAGAAAGAATGCAATCTGCAGTTGCAGAAAAAGGATGGCGCATCCGAGGACCTGCTATTGCAAGAATGAAAAAAATCTCTGATGACACGATTATCAACGTGACAATATCAAAAATATTCGACGAATTGAACGAGACAGGATTAGACGGTTCTGCAACTATGCGCGATTATATTGAAGTAAAAACTCGCTTCGATGCAGAAGCTCTGGGTCTATCACCTGATGTTACACAAATGTTAGTCCAGCGTTGTATGGGAGAAGTCGGTTCCCCAACGCTGGTCGACATTAAAAAAACTACTGATAAATCACATGGAGCAATAGTCGATTTTGTTAAGAGCTGTCCTTTGCGCATGAAAGAGTATATAAGACCGATCGAGTTAGCAATAAACGACTTTGCTGTCGAGTTATTAAAGGGCCTTGAGTCTACGTTGATCGACGACAGTGATGAAGAGGTAGTTCGACTCAGAGGAGAAGTTTCTAAGGCGGTAACTGCTATTGAGGCATCGAAAGATGAGGCCGCGATGAGTATTCTCTCGACGCAGATGCAAAAATTAAAATCTCTTGAAAATATCACTTCGCCCGTCGAGGGCGTAGTATTTATCTACAAAGGCAATGCGTACAAATTTACTGGGTCGTTCGCCGCGGCGAATCAAATTTTAGGTTTGTTTAGATATCGGAGATGAATATGAGAAGATTAAAGACGACAGATTTATTATTAAAAGAATACGTCAAGTGCTTACTGGAAGGAAAACCAGATCCTAAAAAAGCGGTAATACCCGACAAGATTTTAGGTTATTTAGCAGAACACGCGACGGTTTCAGGTCTCGGCAAACCAGTTCCATTTCAGACCGCTGTAAGAACTAGTGCAGATGTACCAGAGTTTTTTGCGAATGCTTCACCAGCGCATAAAAAAACCATGAAAATAATCTTCGATAAATGTACGCAGTTAGCTACGCAATCGCTAGCAGACGTAAATTTAGAAGACGGCGTCCCCGTTTGGGGTAATACCATTAGCAAAACTGCAAAAGTCGACGTTATGATTATGCCTCGCAAAAGTCCAAAAGGTGTAGATACTGTTGTCGACGTTCACGTTAAATTTAACGATTTCGATAGATTAATTGGTCTACAGGCGGATTCTAGCGGCGGAAAAATTCAGGTTAACGCGAAGATTTTAGGAATGGAAATTGAGGATATCGAAAACTGGGACGAATGGCCCGTTTCAGCTAGATATAAGGTTCTCAGAAATAAATTCGCTGCGACTGAATTTATGAATTATTTTAACAGCAAAGAAGGAAGAAAGAGATACGCGGGGGTCGAATTGATGCCAGGCGCGCTTCCTATAAAACAATTAGCAACAACCGAATTTAACGGAAGTTCTCTTGAATTAGAAATGTTTGTTAATCCGAAACTAAGAAGAATGTTTTTAGATTTTTTGTCTGCCAACGCGATACCTGATCTTATCAGAGATGAAGTTGCAGAATTTGTCGCCACCGCCCAAGAAAAGCCGACCTATTTTTTTAAGTATGGCACAAGCCCGAGCTCGGTAAAAGCAGGAACAGATCCAACGGTTACGTTAGACGTTGATATGTTAATTGGGGAACCAGGTAAAATTACGATAGAAGAAAATATGTCAAGAACGAATAAGTTGGGAGAACAAGAAGACGATACCACTACGTATCCCTATACAATTAATTACAACAACAACCCAGTCTTTTTAGTAGAAACTCGTACGAGCGGCGAAGGTCATCCTATGCAGATTAAAGTATATGATAAAAAAGTCCCGATGAAGGGATTAATAGAAAAGTTCTCGTACAGCATATAAAAAAAAGGATCCTTTTAATTATTAGATTATTTCATCTATGCAACCCCACTTAAGTGATGCTTTTGCGTTAAGATACCAGTCTTTCTTTTTCTTATAAACTTTTTCAAGTTTCTTTTTTGTAATTTTAGTATTCTCAAGTGTCATTTCCTCAATGATTTTTTGTAGACGCATAGCCTCGATCAAGTCTTCTTTAATGTCAGCGACTTTACCTCGTGTGCCAGAACTCACTTGATGATACATCATTGTGCTGTGTTTGTGAATTTTGCGTTTGCGTCCGTGAATTGCGATTAAAAATCCGCAAGACATTGCGCAACCAGTTACGACCGTGTCCACAGGCGTACCTTCTTTTTTCATAATCGAGAGAAGTCCGAAGCATTGATAAATGGCGCCGCCGTATGAATCGATATGAATTACGATCGGTTTGGGCTCATACTTCAAATTATGTAACTGGTATAAGCCCTTTAAATAATCATCGCTTTCACGAATGTCGAGAATTAATTTCGACAAGGCATTCATCGAATCCTGGTCAACCTGTTGAGCTAAAAATAAATTTCGTGGAAGTGGTTTATCTAGTGTCGCCATGCATCTAACATTAATGCTAGATCGTGACTAGTATAATTAGAAGCCCTTTAATGTAACGTGTGTGATCCAACCACAAACTATAGCAAGAACAATAAACAATATAGCAAGATGCTTTATGAAGTCTTCAGCGAATTCGCATAAGACTTCCGAGTTGATCACGTTTTAAACTCCAACAAGGTTTTTATGTATCTTCGTACCAAAGATTCTCCAACGATTTCGTCTTGTAGTAGTTCGAATATTGCTTTACCATTTTTTTGAATCGCTGGGGGTAATAACGCGATAAAACTGGCCTCATCTGCGTCTTCGATAAATTCTCGCATTTCTGTACCACTAACTTGGACAGTTTCTGATCTGCTAATACCTCTACGCTCAATTTGACCATTTGCGAATAGCGTTGGTGCTGAATTTATTAAATTTTGATCGGTGTATTTAACAATGTCTTCGTCATCAGAGTATATGACAAATGTGTCCTGAGAATCTTCAACTTCAGCTTTTTCGAGGGCAGTATAAACCTTTGAGACGGGAACGCCACCGTAATCAGGAACGACGTTAGAAGGTAATGTTGGTTCAATATAATCCCACCATATTAGTTGCATGGTTTCACCACTTACTCGAAGTTCGCCGGGCCTAGTCCTGTCCGTCGTCGACACGAAAAGCATTACTGAATCGTTTTCTTTTGAAGCGATTCTGACGAGCCTATCATGGCCGGCATGATAAGGTTTCGCACTCATTCCTAGTAAACCTATTTTCATGTTATAATATATATACCTGAATTTATTGTATATATCTATTAGGTCTATGGATCTTAAAATAGAAGAGACAATTAAATTTATACATGCGTATGCACCGGACATAAAAGAATGGAAAGTACTTAAAAAAGAATTGTTGAAATCATTACCGTCCAGTCACAGAAAGCTATTTTCTACGCGCGATAATTCGACGAAGAAATTAAACTTTAATGATTTTGAAAAAACCGTGGTCGAATATTGGCAAAAATTAAGTGGCGATCAGTTATATTTAGAGCAATGACGTCTACAAAGAAAGATTCGGAAAAACTAGTAAGACAGCTAGTCTCGCAACTTATTGAAGAGCATCTTGAACATTTGCAAGAAACGAACGGTACTCCACCCTCGGCGTCGTCTACAGATTCTAAGGTAACTTATGGCCCAGCGCCGAGTTACGCTTCAACAGGAAAAGTCGGTAGCGGTTACACACGTGGAGACTACGGCGGGTATGGTACTGGTTATGTACCGAAATCAAAATATGTAAGTCCGATTAGAGCAAGATCGACTGTAGCTTCTCCCGATGCTCTTTACAACACCTTTGTTAAACCATTTACCGACGTCATCGGTACTGCGGTCGGAAGAACGAAAGAATTAGCCCGTCGCGGTATGACTTTGTTAAACGTTGCATTTGAAGCGTTAATGACTACTTTGATACCTTTTTTGACAGATTCTTATGACGAAATATTCGCAAAAGAAAAAGCAGATTTATCTAAAATAAGAAGTGAATATCAAAGTTATTACGACGAGACGTCAAGGGTTCTAGGTTCAGGCGACGCGAAAATGTTAGCTTTCTTAGCGTTCCCAGGCCCAGCTCTTACAAGTAAATTTGTGACTACTGCACCAAAAGCAGCAGCGGGTATTTTAAGCGTTGCGACGGGTGGACTAAGCGATGAATACTTAGGTTCTTCTGCAGAATTGGGACGCTCGTCTAGCTCAAGTGAAAAGTCGAGTAAAAAATCTCCATCATATATGTTCAATTCATATGCTCGAGCGTATGGAAAGCTACTGTCGGAAGCAGAAAACAAAACCAGCGATAGTTCTTTAGAGACTAAAATTAAGAGTAAAAAATTTATTGATACGATCATAGATCGCTCCCCCGCGATAAAGTCAGTAGAAAAAGCTGCATTAGATTTACATCGTAGAACCATGGCCGAACGTTTAAAACCCGTTATCGATATATTCGCTGCAAAAAACTTGCAAGATCTTGGTAAGGCGATCAATAGCCCAATAAAGACAGATGATCTTGACCTTGAAAAAATAGATCCAAAATCAAAAATGACTGCTCGAGAAGCAGAAAGAAAATTTATAGAGGCGTCTCAAGAGACTTCAAAACAAGCTGCCCTTGAAGCTCTAGAAAAATATATTGCGCCCGCCAGAAAAGCTTTTGGCGATGATCATCCATTCGTAAAAGACTATGATGATGCTATAACTGCCATCAAGAGTGGTCGACCCGAACAGATAGAACAATTAAAAAATCGAATTGGAATTTCTGCATAAACATTAGTTAAAAAATGTTGTAGCATAGATGGCATGTCAAAACGTGCTCCTAAAAATTACAATGTAGCAATCATGCAACCCGACGAACTCGGCGCGCTTCGCAATCTTGTTAAAGAATTCATTACAAAAGTCGAAGCCATTAACAACGAGATCGAACTCTTAAAGAGTGATAGAAAAGACGTCATTGAAGAGTACACAGACAAGCTTGACATGAAAACTCTTCAAGCAGCGCTAAAGGTTTTGAAGATTCAACAAGCTGTTGCACATCGTGATACTTACGACTTGTTCATTGAGGCATTAACTGAAGCAACAGCTTTGCCAGAGTGAAAATAAATGAAGAAAAAAACAAGACAAAAAAATCATGCGCAGCAACCAGAAGCAACGATTAAAAAACATTCGACTTTTGAGTTAAATTTAACTAAATTTGAATTGCTTCATTTAAGGGATCTAATGAGCATATTGCTGCCCCCAGATGGCGCTGAAACAGTTTCAAAATCGCTTGCAGCTGCTGAAGATCGTTTGTTAATCGAATCGATGCTGTGGGATAAGTTATGTAAGCTGTGTAAACAAGCTAAGCTCCCGATGGAAACAGAAGCTCCTGATTATATTATTGCCCCGACCTCTCCGCCTCCAATGGGCGTATTTCAAGTAAATCAAGATTTACAGTCGCAAATTAAATCTGCCGAATCTGGATTTCTACCAGGAGATGAGTCAGAAGAGGTAGAACAAGTAGAGGAAGAATAAAATGACCTATCGAGTTGGTCAGGTTCTTTTTGTCATCATCAATAAGAAGATGCAGATCTATCCAATGATGATTATTGAAGAAATTGTCAAACGAACGATGCAAGGTGAAGAGGTTAATTATGTGCTTCAAGGCGGTTCCGACTCCACGACAACAATTCTTTTAAATCAAGTTGATGGAGAAATATTCGAATCAGCAGAAGAAGCGAAATACGTTTTAACAAATCGGGCTACGCAACAGATCGAAAAATTAATTGATTCTGCGGTCGCTCGGGCAAACGAATGGTATAATTTCGATAACCAAGAAACGTCCGAGGCTTTAACTTTACCAGAACAACAAGACAAAATTAAAATAACGTTACCCGATGGTACAATAGCGAACTTAAAAACGGGTTGATAAATTGACGGAGTTTCATTATGCAACATAATAGATTTAGCGGTGTTGTGCGCAATTTTACGCAACAAGATGTTGATCGTCTTCGCGGAACTTTAAAAATTCAGCATACCATAGCAGAAGTTGGTGCAAACAAACTATGGCAAATGATGGAAAAACAGCCATACGTTCATGCCCTCGGCGCTATGACAGGCAACCAAGCTGTTCAACAAGTCAAGGCAGGTCTCAAAGCGATTTATCTGTCAGGTTGGCAGGTGGCAGCAGACGCCAACCTTGCTGGTGAAATGTATCCAGACCAGAGTCTCTATCCCGTCAACAGCGTCCCCGCCGTCGTCCGACGTATCAACAATGCGCTGCAAAGAGCTGACCAGATTGACCATGCCGAAGGTAAGTCGGACACTGATTGGTTTGCTCCGATTGTCGCCGATGCCGAGGCGGGTTTTGGCGGTCCCCTCAACGTCTTCGAACTGACGAAGGCGATGATCGAAGCCGGTGCCGCCGCAGTCCACTTCGAAGACCAACTGGCCTCAGAAAAAAAGTGCGGTCACATGGGTGGTAAGGTTCTTGTGCCGACGAGCCAGTTCATCAGGACCCTGACTGCGGCGCGCCTCGCAGCAGACGTGATGGGCGTTCCTACTGTGATCATCGCTCGGACGGACGCTGATTCTGCCAACCTGATCACCAGTGACGTAGATCCCTACGATGGAGACTACATCGAGGCCACGAAGCCACGGACTCCCGAGGGCTTTCACTACCTGTGCAGGACGGGCCTCGAGCGGTCAGTCGCCAGAGGATTGGCCTACGCTCCCTACGCTGACGTCATCTGGATGGAGACTTCGACGCCGGACCTCGAGCAGGCTAAAGCTTTCGCGGAAGCTATCCACGCCAAGTTCCCAGGTAAGAAGCTGGCCTACAACTGCTCACCGTCTTTCAACTGGAAAAAGAACCTTGCCGACGCCACGATCGCCAAGTTCCAACGAGAGCTCGGCGCAATGGGCTACAAGTTCCAGTTCGTTACCCTCGCCGGTTTCCACGCCCTCAACCATTCGATGTACCAGTTGGCCCACGACTACAAGGACAGGGGCATGGCCGCTTACTCACAGCTCCAACAGGCTGAGTTCTCCGCTGAATCGATTGGGTATACGGCGACGAAGCACCAACGCGAGGTCGGCACCGGCTACTTCGACGCCGTGTCGCAGGTGATCGCGGCGGGCAACTCCTCGACGCTCGCCCTTGAAGGTTCAACCGAAAAGGAGCAGTTCTGACATGTCGGACCAACGTAGCGAGGCGTTTTTAAAAGTCCAGTCGACACTCAAAGAATTCCGGAAAAAATTGACGGAGTTGTCTAATACAGATTTATCGGGCGTGCATGTTGACCAAGAATGGTCGTGGATACCCTACGTAAAAGATCACTTAGATTTTCTCGTTGAACAGACGGCAGGTGTAGAAGATGCTCTACGCGACACGCCACCGCCTGTGTCGGAAGATGACATCAAGCGTATGACCGAAAAAAATCCACAGTGAAAAGTGGATAAGTTTTCCACCATGGTCAGATTTTTAGCCACCCCGCCCGTTGTTGAAAAATACTTTCACTAGTAATTTTTGGTGCAAAGTTGTGGTGGAACATGGTAGATTAGAACCATGGAA
>Ga0194115_10002439_pt1 | contig 22114 bp, 17 predicted proteins | sample TA2MahsurfametaG_3_FD_148656 | JGI IMG/M metagenome (GOLD analysis project Ga0194115, IMG submission 148656) | Freshwater microbial communities from Lake Tanganyika, Tanzania - TA2015002 Mahale S4 surface | ecosystem: Environmental > Aquatic > Freshwater > Lake | place: Tanzania: Lake... | reverse complement strand
GTTAGGCCGCGAGGTTGCGGAAGCGGGTGAACTGGGGCTCGAACAGCAGCTTCACGGTGCCCACGGGTCCGTTGCGGTGCTTGGTCACGATGATCTCGGTGATGCCGCGGTCGGGCGTGTCTGGGTTGTAGTACTCGTCGCGGTAAATCATCAGCACCAGGTCGGCGTCCTGCTCGATCGAGCCCGATTCCCGCAGGTCGGAGAGCATGGGGCGCTTGTTGGTGCGGGCCTCCACGCCTCGGCTCAGCTGGGAGAGGGCGATCACCGGCACATTCAGTTCGCGGGCCATCTGCTTGAGGCCCCGGGTGATGCGGGAGAGCTCCTGGACGCGGTTGTCGGAGCCGCCCCCCTCCATCAGCTGCAGGTAGTCGATCACCACCAGCCCCAGCTCCTTGCCGCTTTCGGCCATCAGCCGCCGGCAGAGGGAGCGCATTTCCAGCACGCCGGCGTTGGGTTTGTCGTCGATGAAGATCGGCATCTGCCCCAGGGTGCTGATGCCCTGCCCCAGCAGCGGCCACTCATCGGGGTTGAGGCGCCCGGTGCGCAGGCGGCCGCTTTCGATGCCCACCTCCATGGCCAGCAGGCGGTAGGTGAGCTGCTCCTTGCTCATCTCCAGGGAGAACACGCACACCGGCAGGTTGTGGAGCTGGGCCACGTTTTTGGCCAGGTTGAGCGTGATCGCCGTTTTGCCCATGGCAGGGCGGCCGGCCACGATGATCAGGTCGCTGCGCTGCAGCCCCTGGGTCATGGCGTCCAGGTCGTAGAAGTTCACCGGGATGCCCGCCACGGCCGTGCCCAGGGAGCGGCTTTCGATTTCGTTGAAGGTGGCGGTGAGGATCTCGGCGGTGGGGGTGAGCCCGGTGCTGGGTTTCTCCTGGCTGATGGCGAAGATGCGCTGCTCCGCCTCATCCAGCACCTGCTCCATGGGCTTGCTCTGGTCGAAGCCGAGGCGGATCACCTCATTGCCGGAGCGGATCAGCTGCCGCCGCAGGTACTTGTCCATCACCAGGCGGGCCACCTGGTCGATGGAGGCGGTGGAGAGGGTGCGCTCCACCAGCTCCACCAGCCGGCCACTGCCGCCCACCTTCTCCAGGTTGCCGGTGTCCGCCAACCAGGCGGACATGGCGGTGAGGTCGGTGGGTTTGCCCTGGCTGTGGAGCATCAGGGCGGTGCGGTAAATCTCGCGGTGGGCCGTCAGATAGAAGGCCTCCGGCTGCAGCACATCGGCTACGCGGCCAATGGCGTCCGGGTCCAGCAGGATGCCCCCCAGCACCGCCTCCTCCGCCTCCAGGTTCTGGGGGGGCACCCCATCGGGGGTGGCCTCAAACCCCAGGCCGTCGTTGCCGCGGCGCCCGCGGTTGACGGCCCCGGGCCCTGCTCCCGCCGGGCCGTCGTCGCTGCCGTCCTGCTGGGGCGCCAGGTTGCTGAGGGGCACGCTCACCATGGGGGCCGCGGGGTTAGGCGATGAAAAAGCCGTCAGGCCCCTGGGGGGCTGACGGCCGGGGGAGATTCATTGTGCAGCCTGTGGCCGGAAGCGCCCAGCTCCCGTGATCAGTGGCTGATTTGGCTCAGTGGCTGACCACTTCCAGGTTGATCTCGGCGGTGACTTCGCTGTGCAGCTTCACCTGCACCTTGTAGCTGCCGGTGCGGTGGATTTCAGGCACGGTGATGTCGCGGCGATCCACCTCTTTCTTGGTGGCGGCTTCGATGGCCTCGGCCACATCGGCGTTGGTCACCGTGCCGAACAGCACGTCATCCCCACCGGTCTGTTTCTTCACGGTGAAGCGGCCGATGGTGTCGAGGGCGGTGCGGAAGGCCACGGCCTCCGCCTTGAGGGCGGCCTGGCGCTCCAGTTCCTTGGCGCGGCGGTGCTCCACCTGGCGCAGCACGGCGGGGGTCACCGGCACCGCCTTGCCCTGGGGCAGCAGGAAGTTGCGGGCGTAGCCGGGGGCCACCTCCACCAGATCGCCGTCCTTACCCAGGCTGTAAACGTCCTCGCTGAGGACCACGGAAACGCGCTTGGCCATGGGAAACGACGAACGAACGATCAACGCTGAAGCGATCGATCAGCGTACGCCACGGCTTGATGCCAACCGCTGCAGGGGCTGTGGCAGGCGCACCTGGTGGGCCAGGCCCAGCCGCTGCAGCAGCCGGATGTGCAGCCAGGTGAGGTCGGGTTCGCGCCAGCCCCAGCCGTGGCGGGCCGAATGGGGGTAGGCGTGGTGGGTGTTGTGCCAGCCCTCGCCGAAGGTGAGGGCCGCCACCCAGGGGTTGTTGCGGGAGCCGTCACCGCTGTCGTGCAGCACATAGCCCCAGCGGTGGGTGGCGGAGTTCACCAGCCAGGTGCAGTGGTACACGAGCACCAGCCTCAGGGGAATGCCCCACAGCACCAGGGCCCAGCCGCCGGCGCCGGTGCTGCTGCCGATCCAGAACAGCAGGGCCGCCAGGGGCAGTTGCAGCGCCAGGAACCAGCGGTTCAGCCAGCGGTAGTAGGGGTCCTGGGCCAGGTCGCCGGTGAGCCGGGGCACGGCCCCCTGGGCGGGCACGGTTTCCAGCATCCAGCCCAGGTGGCTCCACCAGAAGCCGCGGTGGCTGTTGTGATGATCTGGATCCGTATCAGAAAATTTGTGGTGGTGGCGGTGCAGCCCCACCCAGTCGATCGGGCCGTGCTGGCAGCTCAGGGCGCCGCAGGTGGCGAGACACCGCTCGAGCCAGCGGGGCACCCGCAGGGCCCGATGGCTCAGCAGCCGGTGGTAGCCCAGGGTGACCCCCAGGCAGGCGGTGACCCAATAGAGCACCAGCAGCGCGGCCAGGGCGGGCAGGCTCCAGAACTGCGGCAGCAGGGCCACCAGGCCCAGGGCGTGCAGGGCGGCCATGAAGCCAAGGACGGCCCAGTTGGCGCGCCGATGGGGCTCGCTCCGCTGCGAACCGCTCTGTTGGGGAGCGGCCACCCCTCCGCGGGTGCGGTGCAGGTGGGCCACCCGGCTGGCGGGCGAGATGGTGGCCCGTTGGGGGGTGGAAGCGCTGGGGGCGGCGACCGGCATGGGCCGTGGTCCAGAAATGATTTAAAATCGTAGCAGTACGGATTCGTATCGCGTGGGGTTGCGGGACGAGCTCGAGTCAGGTCGGGATGCCTTTGGGCACCTGGTGCGGGTGTGGCATGAGCGCAACGGCTGGAGCCAGCGGGTGCTGCCGGCCCTGGCGGAGTGCCTGGAGCTGGGCCGGGTGCACAACTCCCAGCTCTCCAACCTGCGCAACCGCAAGCTGGCCTCCCCGGGTCCGGAGCTGTTCGTGGCCCTGGGGCGCATCAACCAGGTGCTGGCGGCCCAGCCGGCAGCCGGCCTGGATCCCGCCCTGGAGCAGCGGCTGCAGGCCGTTCCCGACCTGCTGCTGGCCCTGCGGCAGTCGGCCCTGCCACTGCTGGGGGACGACGGCATGCCCCTGGGCCCGGCCCAGTTGTTTGAGATCTTTGTGGGCCTGCGGCAGCTGCCCGCCGCCTTTGATTGGCGCATCGCGGGGCCCGAGGCCGGCGGCCTCAGCGCCGCCCTGGCGGAGCTGTTCACCGCCGGCCGCCCCTGGCGCCTCTGCCGGGATCAGTTGTTGGAGGCCTACCCGCCGCAGAAGCGCCAGCGCCGGGAGCGGTTTGCGGCGGTGATGGCGGGCCAGCGGGATTACAGCGCCGAGGAGTTGGATGCGGAACTGCCGGATCTGCGCCGCACCCTGGCGGCCCTGGGGGCCCTGCCTGAGCGGGAGCTCAGCGCCGATCAGTTCCTGGAGCTGTTGCGCAGCCGGGCCCGGTTGTGGAGTGACCCCAGTGGGGCTGAGGCCCCTGAGGGCCTCGGGGAGGCGATCCGCCGGCAGCTGCTGGCCTGAGGCTCAGGCGGGGTAGCGGGCTTCGCGGATGCGCCGCGCCCAGCCCAGTTGCCGCAGCAGCTTGATGTGCTGCCAGGTGATGTCGAACTCAAACCAGCGCAGGCCGTGGCGGGCGCTGGAGGGGTGGGCGTGGTGGTTGTTGTGCCAGCCCTCGCCAAAGCTGAGGATCGCCACCCACCAGCAGTTGCGGGAGAGGTCGGGGCAATCGAAGTTGCGGTAGCCGAAGGCGTGGGTGGCTGAATTCACCAGCCAGGTCACGTGATAGACGAGCACGAGCCGCAGCGGGATCGCCCACAGCACCAGCCCCAGCCCGCCGCCGTGCACCTGGGCGGCATTGCCATACCAATAGAGGGCCGCCCCCAGGGGGATCTGCAGCAGCAGGAACCAGCGGTCCAGCCAGCGGTAGAAGGGGTCCTGCTGCAGGTCGCCGGTGAAGCGGTGCAGTTCCCGCAGGGCAGGGATGTCGTGCAGCATCCACTCGCTGTGGGCCCACCACAGACCCCGGGCGGCGTCGTGGTGGTCGTTGGGCTGGTCCGAAAATTTGTGGTGGTGGCGGTGCAGGCCCACCCACTCGATCGGTCCGCTCTGGCAGGCCAGGGAGCCCATCAGCACCAGCAGCCGCTCGAGCCATTTCGGCGCCACGAAGCTGCGGTGGGCCACCAGCCGGTGCAACCCCAGGGTCACCCCCAGCACCGTGGTCCAGTACAGAACCGCGAGCACCACCAGCCCCTGCCAGCTCCAGTACTGCGGCAGCAGGGCGAACACGGCCCCCACGTGGATGGCCAGCATGAAGCCGGTGGTGCCCGTCTTGAAGACCTTCTGGCTGCGGGGCAGGGGCGCACGCGGCACCACCAGGGCGGCGCGCATGCGGGCGTCCTGGGCGGCGCTGTAGCCGTTGCCGGCCTCACCGTTGGCGCCATCACCCAGATCCACGCTGATGCGAGCAGGACGGGCCGAACCGGCGGCGTCTGGGGCTAAGACCAAAGTGAACTCCTGAGGGATGCGCAGGCTTCGGATTCGCTCGATGGCCCCGGCGGAACGGGGCCTGCGCACCACTGGCCTGGATGGCTGACCGCAGCGGTGGAGCTGTAGCCAAACCAACAGATGAAGAAAATCTAGACGGCTGACTCCCGCCGGCGCGCCCCCCGCCGACCGGCAGCATGGCCCCAGGACCGCCACCGCCATGACCCCTCCAAGCCAGGCCTGGGCCTCTGACCAGGTGGCCGCCGCCCTGGAGCGCATCGCGCCGCTGGTGCAGGAACGCCGGGCCGGGGTGCAGCCCCGGCTGCAGCGGGTGCTGGAGGCCTTCGCGGCGGAACGGCTGGGGGTGCACCATTTCGCCTCCGTCAGCGGCTACGGCCACGGCGACCTGGGCCGGGAGGTGCTCGATCGGGTGTTTGCGCGGGTGTTGCAGGCGGAATCCGCTGCGGTGCGGCTGCAGTTTGTGAGCGGCACCCACGCCATCGCCGCCGCCCTGTTCGGGGTGCTGCGCCCCGGCGACCGTCTGCTGGCCCTCACCGGCCGCCCCTACGACACCCTGGAGGAGGTGATCGGCATCCGGGGCAGCGGCCAGGGCTCCCTGGCGGAGTTCGGCGTCGCCTACGACGAGCTGCCCCTGCTGGCCGACGGCACGGTGGATGGGGCGGGCATGGCCGCGGCCCTGGAGCCCACGACCCGTTTGGTGTTGATCCAGCGCAGCTGCGGCTACAGCTGGCGCCCTTCGCTCACGGTGGCCCAGATCGGGGTCCTGGTGGAGCGGGTGAAGGCGCTCCAGCCCGACTGCCTGGTGTTCGTGGACAACTGCTACGGCGAGCTGGTGGAGCTGCAGGAACCCACCGCCGTCGGCGCGGACCTGATGGCCGGTTCGCTGATCAAGAACCTGGGGGGCACCATCGCCCCCACCGGCGGCTACCTGGCCGGCCGGGAGGAGCTGGTGGAGCAGGCCTGCTGCCGGCTCACCGCCCCCGGCATCGGCCGGGAGGGGGGCACCGGGTTTGATCTGCACCGCCTGCTGTTCCAGGGGCTGTTCCTGGCGCCGCAGATGGTGAGCGAGGCGCTGCTGTGCGCCGAGCTCACGGCGGCGGTGTTCGCGGGGCTCGGCTATGCGGTGAACCCCCTGGTGGGGGGGGTGCGCAGCGATGTGATTCAGGCGGTGCGCCTCGGCAGCCCTGAGCCACTCAAGGCCGTGTGCCGGGCCTTCCAGGCCTGCTCTCCGGTGGGCTCCTACCTCGATCCGGTGCCCGCCCCCATGCCCGGCTACGCCAGCGAGCTGGTGATGGCGGGGGGCACTTTCATCGACGGCAGCACCAGTGAGTTCTCCGCCGATGGCCCGCTGCGGGAGCCCTACGTGCTGTACGCCCAGGGGGGCACCCACCTGGCCCATGCCCAGCTGGCCCTCGAGCTAGCCCTGCGGGCGCTGAACCCCTGAATTTCCGGCAGACTGCGCCAACGCGTTACCCAGCGTTGATGGCCCCCAGCTACCCCCAGGACTGCCGCTATGCCGACAGCCATGAATATGTGCGGCTGGAAGGCGACCTGGTGCGGGTGGGCATCACCGCCTTCGCCGTGGAGCAGCTGGGGGACATCGTGTTTGTGGAGCTGCCCGACCCCGGTGTCGCCATCAGCCAGGGCACTGGCTTCGGCTCGGTGGAATCGGTGAAGGCGGTGGAGGATCTGCTGGCCCCCATCAGCGGCACCGTGGAGGCCCGCAACGAGGCGGTGCTGGCCAGCCCCGAGGAGCTCCAGAACGACCCCCATGGCGAGGGTTGGTTGCTGCTGGTGCGCCCCAGCGACCCCAGCCAGATCGAGGGCCTGATGGATGCCGCCACCTACAGCGGCAAGGTGGATGGCCACTGAGTTTTCCCCGGCGTTCAGCCCCGCCCTCAGCCCGTTCGTCGCCCGCCACATCGGCCCGGATGGCCCCCAGCGGGCCCGCATGCTGGCGGATCTGGACCTCCCCAATCTCGACGCCCTGGTGGCCCAGGTGGTGCCCGAGGCGATCCTGCTGGCGCCGGAGCAGGCGGAGCAGGGGTTGCCCATCGGTTGCGATGAGGCCCAGGCCCTGGCGGAGCTGCAGGCGATCGCCGCCGACAACCAGGTGCGCCGCAGCCTGATCGGCCTGGGGTACTACGGCTGCATCACCCCGGCGCTGCTGCAGCGCCATGTGTTCGAAAACCCCGCCTGGTACACCGCCTACACCCCCTACCAGGCGGAGCTGAGCCAGGGGCGCCTGGAGGCCCTGCTCAACTTCCAGACCCTGATCAGCGAGCTCACGGGCCTGCCGATCGCCAACGCGTCGCTGCTGGATGAGGCCACCGCCGCGGCGGAGGCGATGGCCCTGAGCGCCGCCGCCTGCCCCCGGGCCGAGGCCCGCTGCTTCCTGGTGGACGACGCGGTGTTCCCCCAGACCTGGGCGGTGCTCCAAACCCGCGCCGAGCCCCTGGAGATCGAGCTGGTGCGGGTGGATCCCCGGCAGCTGCCCCAGCGGCCCGACCTGCTGGAGGGGGCCTTTGGCCTGTTGCTGCAGTTGCCCGGCGCCGACGGCCTGCTCTGGGACCCCGCCCCCGTGGTGGCGGCCGCCCGGGCCGCCGGTGTGATGGTCACCGCAGCCCTCGATCCCCTCGCCCAGGTGCTGATGGAGCCGGTGGGGGCCCTGGGGGTGGAGATCGCGGTGGGCAGCACCCAGCGCTTTGGGGTGCCCATGGGCTTCGGCGGGCCCCATGCGGCCTTCTTTGCCACCACCACCGCCCAGCAGCGGCGGATCCCTGGCCGACTGGTGGGGCAATCCGTGGATGCGGAGGGTCGTCCGGCGCTGCGGCTGGCGCTGCAGACCCGCGAGCAGCACATCCGCCGCGACAAGGCCACCAGCAACATCTGCACCGCCCAAGTGTTGCTGGCGGTAATGGCGGGCTTCTACGCCGTGCACCACGGCCCGGAGGGGCTGGCCGGCATCGCCCGGCGGATCCTGCTGCTGCGCACCGTGCTCAGCCGCGGGCTGGAGCAGCTCGGGCTGGAGCCGGTGGCGGGCTCCGGCTTCGACAGCCTGCGGCTGCTCACGGCGTCGGCCCCGGCCTTGCTGGAGCGGGCCGCGGCGGCCGGCTTCAACCTGCGCCCCGAGCCCCAGGGGCTGGCCATCAGCCTGGATGAATGCAGCAGCCTCGAGGAGCTGCAACGGCTGTTGGCGGCCCTGACGCCGCCGGGGGCGGCCACGCCCGATCTCGAGGGCCTCCTGGGGCAGCTGCAGGGCCAACTCGAGGCCGCCGGTGCCAGTGCCGCTCCCGAGGCCCTGCTCTGGGGGGCAGAGGTGCCGCAGCGCCAGGCCCCCTGGCTGCAGCAGCCGGTGTTTCACCACTACCGCAGCGAAACCGAACTCCTGCGCTACATCCAGCGGCTGGTGTCCCGGGATTTCTCGCTGGTGCACGGGATGATCCCCCTGGGCAGCTGCACCATGAAGCTCAATGCGGCGGCGGAACTGCAGCCGGTGAGCTGGCCCGCCTTCGCCCAGCTGCACCCCTTCGCCCCCCCATCCCAGGCCGCCGGCTACCGCCGCCTGGTGGACGACCTGGAGCAGTGGTTGGCGGCGCTCACGGGGTTTGCGGCGGTGTCGCTGCAGCCCAACGCCGGCTCCCAGGGGGAGTATGCGGGCCTGCTGGTGATCCGCGCCTGGCACCGCAGCCGCGGTGACCACCACCGCCGCATCTGCCTGATCCCCACCAGCGCCCATGGCACCAATCCCGCCAGCGCCGTGATGGCCGGCATGCAGGTGGTGCCGGTGGCCTGCGACGACCAGGGCAACATCGACCGCGCCGACCTGGCGGCCAAGGCGGAGGCCCACGCCGCCAACCTGGCGGCCCTGATGGTGACCTACCCCTCCACCCATGGGGTGTTTGAGGAGGGCATCCAGGAGATCTGCGCCCTGGTGCACCGCTGCGGCGGGCAGGTGTATCTCGATGGGGCCAACCTCAATGCCCAGGTGGGCCTCGCCAAGCCCGGGCTCTACGGGGCGGACGTGTGCCACCTCAACCTGCACAAAACCTTCTGCATTCCCCACGGCGGCGGCGGCCCTGGGGTGGGGCCGATTGCCGTGGCGGAGCATCTGCGGCCCTTTTTGCCGGGCCATCCCCTGGACGAGGCGTGCGGCGGCGCTCAGCCCATCGGGCCCGTGTCGGCGGCCCCCTGGGGCAGCGCCAGCATCCTGCCGATCAGCTGGATGTACATCCGCATGATGGGTGGTGCCGGCCTGCGCCAGGCCAGTGCCGTGGCCCTGTTGGCGGCCAACTGGCTGGCGGAGCAGCTGGAGCCCCATTTCCCCGTGCTCTACCGCGGCGGCAACGGCCGGGTGGCCCATGAATGCATCCTCGACCTGCGGCCCCTGCGCCGCAGCGCCGGCCTGGAGGTGGACGACCTGGCCAAGCGCCTGATGGATTACGGCTTCCACGCCCCCACGGTGAGCTGGCCCGTGGCCGGCACCGTGATGGTGGAGCCCACCGAGAGCGAAGCCCTGCCGGAGCTGGAGCGCTTCGTGGCGGCGATGGTGGCCATTCGCGCCGAAGCTGCGGCCATCGAGGCCGGTCGCACCGATCCCCTGAACAATCCGCTCAAGCGGGCCCCCCACACCCTCGCCGCCGTCACCGCCGACGGCTGGGATCGGCCCTACAGCCGCCAGCAGGCGGGTTTCCCCGCCGGGGAGGAGCAGCTGGCGAGCAAGCTCTGGCCCGCCGTGGCCCGCATCGATAACGCCTACGGCGATCGCAACCTGGTGTGCACCTGCCCTTCGGTGGAGGAGTTGGCCCTGCCCACGGCCGCGTGAGCACGTTCAACGGCGCCCTTGGTTGATCACTTGCGCTGAAGATCAGCCCGCCTATATTTCATGCGCTCAGGGAATTTGCTGAATTTCTTTCGGCTCGCTCCCTTGCATCTCCAGCAAGATCTGCTCCAACTGCAGGCATCACTGCAGCCCGGCCAACCACGATGAGTGACGACACCCTGGGCTTGATCGACGCCGGCGCGCTTGACGCGGGCTCGATGGATGCCCGCAAGGCCACACCGCAGTTGCCCAGCCTTCCCGAAGGCCAGACCCTGCGGGTGGAGGGTACCAACGTGGTGCGTGTCCCTTTTGGTGTGCGTCGTCCGCAGCGCACCCGCCCCGCCCGTCCGGAGCATTGGGCCACCCTGGTGATTCCCCTCCAGGCCGGTGGCGGTTCCCCCACGCCGCCGCCCCAGGCGGCCTGAGCTTCGGCTGCGTCAGCTAGGCGGAGCGGTTCAGGCGCCAGTCGATCAGGGCTTTCACATCGTCCACGGAGCTGGCGGGCGCCCGGAAGGGCAGCTGTTGCATGGGGCTGCGTTCCGGGCGCACCAGCCAGGTGAGGTCGTTCTGGGGGATGAGCACGAAACCCCGGTAGCGCACCGCCCAGCGTTGGTGGATGGTGCTGCTGCTGGTGGCTGTGCCCATGGCGGAACGGTTGGCGCTGTCGGTATTTGAGCTCCATCAGGCCCCCTTCCCGGCAGATTTGGATTTTCTTCCAGTGGCTGTGACTGCAGCTGTTACATCACAACAAAAGGTGGTAGGCAGCCCAGTGGCCAACGGTGTTTTCGCCTGTTCCTGGCGCGGACGCTTCTGTCAGCGTTTACGGATCTTGCGTCGCGCAATCAACCCCATGTCATGCGCTCTCTGCATAGCGCCGTCGTTGCGCGTGCGGCGGGTTGCGCCTCAGGAGTTAGCGCCTCAGTCGTTGGCACCTCAGTAGTTGGCACCACTGCGCCGTTGGTGCACCGCGGTGGTGGCGGCCGCGTCCAGCAGGGCGCCCGCATCCGCCTGGGCGTAGATCAGCCAGTGGTCGCCGCACTCCATCCGTTGCTTCACCTGGCAGTCGAGCCAGGCCAGGGCCTCCGGCAGCACCGGTTGGCCCCCGGGGCTGTGCTCCAGGGCCAGGCCGGCGAAGCGGTCGGCGCCGGGGGCGAAGGGCTGCAGAAACTGTTTCATCGGCGCCGTTTCACGGCCCGCCGCCAGCACGTTGAGGGCGAAGCGGTCCCCCACGTGCAGCAGGGCCTCCACGGCCCGGTCCTTGGCCACCGCCACCGTGAGCCCCGGCGGGCTGAAGCTGGCCTGGCTCACCCAGCTGGCCACCATGGCGCCGCTGAGCTGGTTGTCACTACCGCCCTTCACGGTGGTGAGCACGCACAGGGAGCCCACCACGCGGCCGAGGGCCTGCACCGCCGGGTTGCTGCGGCTCTCGCTGAGGCCGCCGCCGCCGCTGCGCCGTTGCTGCCGCCGCTGCTCCGCCTGCAGGCTCCGGCCCAGGGCGGTGCCCGTTTCTTCGCAGGCCTTGAGGGTGGCGGCATCGGGGCTGAATTTCACCTTGATCGGTTCAAAGGCGAAGCGGAAACCGCCATCCCGCAGCTTGGTTTCCAGCAGCTCGAGGGCTTCGCCGCTCCAGCCGAAACTGCCGAACACCCCCACGGGTTTGGCCCGGTCCGCTTCCGCCAGCAGGGTGCCCAGGGCCGACACGATCGGCGTTGGCGCATGGCCGCCGAGGGTGGGGGAGCCGATCAGCACCGCATCACACCCCCGGATCGCCTCCAGCAGTTTTTCGGCCGGCGTGAATTCACAGTTGATGCTCTCCACCCGCACGCCGGTGCGGGCCACCCCCTGGGCCAGGGCGTCGGCGATGGCGGCGGTGTTGCCGTAGGCGCTGGCGAACAGCAGGGCCACGGAGAGCTTGGCCCGCTCCTGGGCGGCCCCCCAGCGGCGGTAGTCCGTCAGCAGGCTGCGCCAGCTCTCGTTGATGGCGGGGCCGTGGCCGGGGGCGATGGTGCGGATCGGCAGCTCATCGACGCGGTTGAGCACCGCCTCCACCTGCCGCGCCATCGGCGCCATCAGGCAGTCGTAGAAGTAGCGGCGGTCCTCCTCGGTGCTGCTGCGGTTGGCTTCGGCCCAGGTGCTGCTGCAGAGGTGGGCGGCGAAGAACTTGCCGCTCATCAGCAGGCCCGTGCGCTCCTCGAAGGCCATCAGGGCCCCCGGCCAGCGGGGGGTGGGGGTGGGATAGAGGCAGAGGCGGAACCCATGGGCCAGGGGGCGGCAGCCCTCCTGCTTCACCACATCGATCGGTGGCAGGGGGGGCAGCTCCACAGGGGTCGCGCTGGCTTCCGGACCCGCGGGACGTTGCTGGCTCCAGAGGTCCTGCAGCAGGCGGGCGCCCGCATTCGAGGCCACCAGCATCAACGCCGGCCACTGGGCGGCCAGGCGCCGCAGCAGGGCCACCCGGTTGGGGTTCACGTGCCCCACGATCACCTTGAGCTCCGCCTCGGCGGGCACCAGGGCGGCGAGTTGCTCCAGGTAGGGCTCCGCGAAGGAGTCGCCCGGCGGGTGCACCAGCACCGGCGGGATCGCCTTGCCGGCGGCGTTGCTGCCGGCTTCGAACAGAAAACTGTTGGCGCTGGTGCCGCGCTCCAGCCCGTATTCCACCTCGAAGCGCAGCCGCCGTGGGCTCAGCCCGCGGAGGCAGATCAAGCCCGGTTCGATCGGGATCTGGATCACGCTGCGGTCGGTGCCAGCAGCTGGCTGGCCGGAGGCCATCAGTAGTGGTTCCCCACTTTGCGGTGGTGTACGGCGGTGGTCGCCTCCGTGTCGGAGACGTTCCCCTGCTCCACTTCGGCATAGATGATCCAGTGGTCGGGCCCCTCCATGCGCTGACTCACGCGGCAACCGAGGAAGGCGAGGGCATCCCCCAGCACCGGTCCACCGCTGGCGACGCCATCGAGCACGCTGACCCCGGCGAAGCGATCGGCCCCGGGGGGGAAGCGTTTGAGGAAATGGCGCAACAGGGGCTGGTGGTTGTCCTCCCGCAGGATGTTGAGCACGAAGCGGTCGCCCACCTGCAGTAGGGCTTCAATGGCCCTGTCCTTGGCCACCGCCACGGTGATGCCCGGCGGTTCGAAGCTGGCCTGGCTCACCCAGCTGGCCACCATGGCGGAGGCCCGTTCCTGCTGGCGCGCCGTCACCACATACAACCCCCCGGAGAGGCGCCCCAGGGCTTTGTCCAGGTCGCCGTCGAGGGCCTTCATGGCGGCGATGGTTTTTTCACGGGTCAACAGCTGGCCGAGGTCGGTGCCGGCCTCCTCGCAGCGTTGGTAGTCGTTGCCGTCCGGTGCCTGGCGGATGCGAAGCGGTTCAAAGGCTTCCTTCTGTCCCAGGCTGCGCAGCCGGCTGGCCACGGTGTCGATCGGTTCGTCGTTGCCGCCGAAGGCGTCGTAGGTGGCCACCCACTGTTTGGGTTGCAGGGCCGCCAGCAGGGTGCCGATGGAAGCTTGCAGTTCGGCATCGGGGTTGGCGGGCCAGGTGGGCACCACCACCGCATTGGCCTCACCGATCAGGGCGCTGAGTTCCTGGGGGTCGGTGGCCCGCAGATCCACCAGCTGCACCTGGGCTTCCGCCTTACCGATGCCGCGGGCAATGGCCTGGCTGAGGCGATCACAGAAGCCGTATTGGCTGAGGTAGCAAACCGCCGCATAGGCCTCCCCCTTGCTGCGCCCCTCGCTCCAGTCGCGGTAATCCGAGAGCCAGAGGTTGAGGTTGTGGCGCAGCAGGGGGCCGTGGCCCACGGCCACCGTGTTGATGCCGGGCAGGGCATCCATGCGTTTCATCGCCTGCAGCACGCTGCGGGCGTTGGGCCCCATCAGGCAGTCGTAGTAGAAGCGGAAATCCGGGGCGATGGCGCCGGGGTCCACATCGAACACGTCGTCGGAGCAGTAGTGCAGGCCGAAGGCGTCGCAGGTGTAGAGGATGCCGGTGCCGTGGTCAAACGAGAAGATCGTGTCCGGCCAGTGCAGGTTGGGGGCGCTGAGGAATTCGAAGCGGTGCTGAACGCCGCTGCTGGGGTTGGTGCCGAGGTCGAGTTCCTCGCCGCTTTTCACCGCCCGGCTCTTGAACGGGCGGTGCACCTGGTTCTCCAGGAACTGCAGCGCCACCTTGGAGCCCACGATCTCGAGCTCGGGGTTGAGGTCGATCAGGTGGCCGATCAGGCCGGAATGGTCCGGTTCGGTGTGGCTGACGATCAGATGATCGATGGCCTTCGGGTCGATCTGCCCCTGCAGCAGCGGCAGCCAGGTGGCCTCGAACTTCAGATGGCTGCTGTCGATCAGGGCGGTGCGCTCACCCCGCACCAGAAAGCTGTTGTAGGTGGTGCCGTTGCGCAGGCCGAATTCAATGTCGAAGCGGCTGCGGTCCCAGTCGAGGGAGCGGATCGTGGTGGTGTCCGCGGCGATCGGTTCGCACTGCAGGCTGAGACGGCCAGCCGTGGGTTGTTCTGCCATGGGACCCAGCTCAGTGGCGGCAACTGTAGGTAGGGCCCCCGGTGGGCTTGGGCTCGCGCCCCCCGCTGGGGTACGAAAAAGCCCCGGCGTTGCCGCCGGGGCCCGGTCCCGTCCTCAAGTTGGTGTGTTGCCTGTTGGGGGCCGCTCCTTTGCGGAGCTCAGCCCTCCACCTTGACGCTGACGCTGGTCATGGTCTGGGCCTTGGGGGCCGTGACGGTGAGCAGGCCATCGCGGTAGTGGGCCTGGAGGCCTTCACGGTCGATGCCGGCGGGGAAGCGGAAGCTGCGGCTCCAGGTGCCGTAGCGGAACTCGCTCAGCAGGGGGCCGGATGTCTCGGCGTCTGCGTCGGCTTCCGGTTGGGGGGCGCGGCGCTCGGCGCTGATCACCAGGCTGCGGTCGGTGGCCTTCACGTCGATGGAATCGCGCTCCACGCCCGGCAATTCCAGGCTGATGCTGTAGCCGGCCTCGGTGTCACGCACCTCAGCGGCGGGCACGCGCTCGGCAGTGTGCAGTTGCTGCTCCAGTTTCTGGAACAGGTCGGTTTCGAACAGATCGAAGGGGGATTGGCGCAGGGTCAACATGGCGGGTTGGGCAAGGGATCTCGGTTGCGGGGATCACCCGCATCGCCAATGTGGCCCCGTCGCCACGGGCCCAGGGGCGCGAGAACCGATCCGATCGGTACGGCCCCCACGGCCTGGGTTCGGCTGCCCCACCACGGTTGTGGGGGGAGCCGAACGCTGGCTCAGAGCCACCACCAGTCGTTGAAGGCGGCCGCCTGGCCGCAGGGCTCGCCTGCGGTCGTCCAGAGGGTCCAGAGCCGTGCATTGCGGATCTGAAAGCGGCGACCGCTGCGGCTGATGCGCACGCCGCAGTAGCCGCTGGTGGCGTGCTGGGCGAGGGCCCGCACCAGCATCCGGGCCCGCTCGCCGCGCTCCTGCGGTTCGGCGGTGAGCCGCGATGGCAGCCCCACCAGCTCCCCCCAGGGGCAGTCCCACAGCCGCAGGGCGGCGGCGTTGGCATAGACCAGCCGTGGCCCGGGATCGCCGCCGGGGTCGTTGCCGTCATGGGCCAGCACCACCGTGGGGCAGGCGAACAGCTCCTGGGGTTGGTGCTCCGGATCGGTGCCGTTCAGCAGGGGGCGGCCAAAGCCCGCCCGGTGGCTGCGCAGGATGCACGCCGCCAGCTCCCGTTGCGGCGGTGCGAGCCAGGGGGCGCCGGCCATGGCTTCAGCCGTTGCTGTCGTTGGGCTGCTCCTGGTTGCTGCCGGCGGCCATGGCGGTGGCCATGGCGGCGGTGCTGAAGCCCGCCCCCTGGCTGCGCAGGTGCTCCACAAACTGGCGCGGTGCCTCTGGGAAACGACCGTCCTCCGCCAGGGGCAGCGGCCCCGCTTCGTCGAGCCCCGTGTCGCCTTCCATGGCTGGGGTGATCACCACCAACCCCGGATCCAGGGCGGCGTCATAGCGCCACCAGCGGTTGGGGTCCCGGATCGCCACCGGCGTGGGGTTGTGCAGTCCGTCGGCAGCGGAGGGCAGCGGAGCACCATCGCCGTCGGCCTTGCGGGCGGCCTTGGCTTCCGAGGCTTTCTTGGCCAGCAGCGCCCGCCGCTGCACCGCCAGGTCGCTGAGCAGCTGGGCCCGGGTGCGGCCCCGCAGCTGGAACAGCACGAAGGGGTCTTCGCTGAAGCGCTCGCCCATCAGGTAGTAGACCGCGCTCACGTGTTTGCAGGGGTTGATCTTGTCGGGGCAGGTGCATTCGCTGCGCACCTCCTGCAACTTGAACGGAAACAGGCGCCGGCCGCTGGCGGCGAACGCCCGCTCGATGTCCTGGGGCATCACCCCCGCCAGCAGCTGGGCCGACCAGCGGGCCTTCTGCCCCAGGGCCTCCAACACGTAGCCCCAGTCGTCGTCGCTGAGCACGTCGAGCCACAGCTTCACCTTGTAGGGGTCTTCACCGCTGCCCTGCACGCGGGCGTGCACGCGGCGCCCTTCGAAGCGGATCGACAGCACGTTGCCTTCGCGGGCATAGGCCCAGGCCCGCTCCAGTCGTTTCTTGAAGCGGTAGCCGTTGATCAGCTCCATCCACTGCTCCACCCACCAGGGCTGCTGGCCCAGGCCCTGGTCGCCCAGCTGGGTGGTGATGCCGTTGTGGTTGCCGGGGGTGATCGTCATGGGGTCAGTCCTCGCTGAGGGTCACCAGGTCCTTGAGCTGGCCGATGTCGAGCCCGCCAAGCCAGTCTTCGCCGGAGCCGACGATGTCGGCCGCCAGTTTGGATTTCTCCTTGATCATCCGATCAATGCGCTCCTCCACGGAGCCGCTGGTGATGAACTTGTGCACCATCACGCGGTTCTGCTGGCCGATCCGGTAGGCGCGGTCGGTGGCCTGGTTCTCCACCGCCGGGTTCCACCAGCGGTCGATGTGGAACACGTGGCTGGCGCGGGTGAGGTTGAGGCCCACGCCGCCGGCCTTCAGCGACAGCAGGAACAGCTGCGGGCCGCGGGGATCCTCCTGGAAGCGATCCACCATCGCCTGGCGTTCGGTCTTGCTGGTGTTGCCGTAGAGGAAGGGCACCTCCTGGCGCCAGCGGTGCTCCAGGTGGGCCTTGAGCAGATGCCCCCACTCGGCGAACTGGGTGAACAGCAGGGCCCGGTCGCCCGCCTCCATCACTTCCTCGAGGATTTCCTCGAGCCGCTGCACCTTGGCGCTGCGGGCGGCGAAGTCCTTGAAGAACCCGGCGTCGTTGGGGTCGGGATCCTGTTTGAGGGCCAGGGCCGGATGGTTGCAGATCTGCTTGAGGCGGGTGAGCAGGGCCAGCACCTGGCCGTGCTTCTGGCCGAGGGGTGCCCGGGCGATGGCATCCAGGCTGTCCTCCACGGTTTTGTTGTAGAGCTTGCGCTGCTCCGGGGCGAGGCCCACCCATTCGCTCAGCTCCACCTTCTCGGGCAGGTCGGTGATGATCGATTTGTCGGTCTTGAGCCGCCGCAGGATGAACGGGCCCACGCGGCCCTTGAGGTCCCGCAGCGATGACATGTCGCCGTAGCGCTCGATCGGGAGGCGATAGCGCTGGCGGAAGAAGGGTTCGTCGCCGAGCACCTTGGGGTTGAGGAAATCCATCAGCGCCCAGAGCTCGCTGACGCGGTTTTCCACGGGGGTGCCGGTGAGGGCGATGCGGAAGCGCGGACCCTTCCCCGGCCGGCCCAGGTCGCGGGCGGCCATGGATTGTTTGGCGTTGTGGTTCTTGATCGCCTGGGCTTCGTCGATCACCACTCCCTGCCAGTCGAGCGTGTCGAGGATTTCACTGTCCCGCTGCATCAGGCCGTAGCTGGTGAGCACCAGGTCGACCCCCTTCAGGGCCTTTTTGAGGGCGTCGGGGCTGGAGGGGCGGCGCGGGCCGTAGTGCTCGTTCACCACCAGGTCGGGGGTGAAGGCGGCCGCCTCCCGTTTCCAGTTGGTGAGCACGGAGGTGGGCGCCACCAGCAGCACCGGCCGTTTCAGTTCTTCCTCGGCCTTGAGGTGCTGCAGGAAGGCCAGCAGTTGGATGGTCTTGCCCAGGCCCATGTCGTCCGCCAGGCAAGCCCCCTGGTCAAAGCGGTGCAGGAAGGCCAGCCAGCCCAGGCCCCGCTCCTGGTAGGGGCGCAGCTGGCCGGCGAAACCGGGGGGTGCCGGCAGCGGGTCAGGGGCTTTTTGCTGGTGGTACTGCTCCAGCACCGCCTGCAGACGCGGGCCGGCGGTGAAGGCATGGACCGGCAGCCGCTGCAGGGTTTCGCCCTCGTTGCCGGTGATGCGCAGGGCGTCGTCGAGGCTGAAGGGGGGCTCGGCGGCGCAGAACTTCTCGGCGTTCTTGAGGTCGAGCGGGCGCAGCTCAATCCAGGCCCCCTTGTGCTGCACCAGTGGGCTGCGCTTGGCGGAGAGCTTCTCCAGATCGCGCAGGTTGAGGGTGACGCCGCCGATCATGAATTCCCAGCGCCACTCCAGGGTTTCCCCGAGGGTGAAGCCCCGGGACTTCTCGGGCAGCTCCGCGGTGATCGCCAGGCCCAGGCGGCTGGCCAGCCCGCCGGAGAGGCTGGCGGGCAGGATCACCCCCACCCCCACATCCCGCAGCCGGGAAGCGGCGGTGCGCACCAGCACGAAGGCCTCCGCCGGGGTGAGCTGCATCGCCTCGGGCGTGGCGGTATCGAGGCCCCGTTCGATCGGCTCAAAGGCCAGCAGCGCCCGCCCCAGGCCCTCCAGCAACAGGGCACCGGGCTGTTCCACCTGGATTTCCCCCAGGGCCAGATCGCCGTCGCCCGCGGCCCAGACCATGCCCGCCGGCACCCGCAGGCTGGGGTCCGCCTCGGCCTGGAGGCCAAAGCGCAGTTCCCACAGCTCCTCCCCCTCCGGCGGGGTAAACAGCTCCAGGCAGGCGCGGGCGGGGGCCACCTTGCCGGCCACGGTCTCGCGCCAGTGGTGGCTGGCGATCGCCAGGCGCTCCTGGTCTTCCTCGTCGAGGGCCAGGCGGCCGCCCGGATCACCCAGGGCCTCGTCCCAGGCCGCCAGCAGGGGATCGAGCCCCTGGCCGCCGGGGGCGAAGGCGGCCCGCAGCTGCCCGTCCACCAGCTTCTCCACGATGCTGGCCACCAGCAGGCGATTGGAGCGCGGGCGGCCGCAGGCCAGGTGGCGATCAGCGCTGGCGGCGGCCACCACCTGGGGCATGCGCAGGGCCAGTTCCTCCAGGCGGCGGCGGTCGTCCTCCCGGTTGAGCAGGGGCAGCCAGCTGGCTTTGCCGCCGGCGGCATCCGGCAGCCAGCGGCCGCGGGCGATCAGGCTCAGGCACCAGCGCTGCACATGGGACCACCAGTGCAGGTCGTCGCCGAGGCCAGCTTCGGCGTAGCCGGAGAGGGGCAGCAGGTTGAGCCAGTCGGCGGCGGGTCCGGGCTTGAGAAACCAGCCCTCCACCTGCCAGGGCCACCAGCTCAGGTCTTTCGGCAGGGGTTCACCCGCCTGCAGCGGCATGCCGCTCCAGCCATCCGTGGCCTCGCTCTTCTGGCCGCGAACCCCCTGTTGGCGGCTGGGCAGGGTGAGGGTGGCGCTGGCCTGGCGCAGGTCTTCCGACCAGAAGGTGTTGTCGTCGAGCCAGGTGGCCAGGGTGTCCAGGTCGAGGCTCAGGGGGTGGAGCGGTGCCTCCAGCACCGGGCCCACGGGATCGGCCACACGCCAGGTGTCCGCCCAGATCAGCAGGCCCGCTGTGGGGGCCTTGCCTTTGGCGAAACTCCCCGCCGGCACGACGGGCAGCCAGGTGGCATGCAGCAGGCTCATGGAGGCAGGGCCTGGGGATCAGGGGCGCCGGACCGCCTGCGGCCGCGCCGCGAGAACTCGCGACAGGGCTTGCGATCCGTGCAGCACCAGCGCGGCGCCGATCAGCGGCAGCCAGGCACGAACGAGCTCCATCATCACAGTTGGCGCAACCTGCGCCAAGGCCGAAGGCCAGGGGATGGCCACGGGCCAGGGGCTCAGGGGCGGCAACGCCAGGCTGTGGATGCCGCAGACGGCCCCCACCAGCCCCGCCTGCAGGTGGCTGTCATCGGGGTCCACCCGCTGCAGGTGGAAGGCCAGCAGGCCATAAAAGAAGCCGCAGCCCCCCGCCCGCAGGGCCGCCTCCAGCCCAAGGGGCAGCCCCAGCAGCAGGGCGCTGGCGCCGCCCGCCAGGGCCCAGGCGATGGACCGCAGCCGCAGCTGGGCCCGCGATGGCGTGGTGGAGGGGGCGCTCATGTTGCGCGATCATGCCCGGTTCAGGCTTGTCCCGCTTCGCCATGGCCGCCGCCGCCCCGCGCACTGGTGCTGAGATCCGCGCGGCCTTTCTTGCGTTCTACGAGCAGCGGGGCCACCAGCCCATGGCCAGCGCCTCCCTGGTGCCGGAGGACCCCACGGTGCTGCTCACCATCGCCGGGATGCTGCCGTTCAAGCCGGTGTTCCTGGGCCAGCAGCCGCGGCCGGCGCCCCGGGCCACCAGCGCCCAGAAGTGCATCCGCACCAACGACATCGAGAACGTGGGCCGCACGGCGCGCCACCACACCTTCTTCGAGATGTTGGGCAACTTCTCGTTTGGCGATTACTTCAAGGAACAGGCCATCCAGTGGGCCTGGCAGCTGAGCACCGAGGTGTTCGGGCTCTCCCCCAACAACCTGGTGGTGAGCGTGTTCCGCGAGGACGACGAGGCGGAGGCCATCTGGCGCGACCTGGTGGGGGTGAACCCCAAGCGCATCATCCGCATGGATGAGGCCGACAACTTCTGGTCCTCAGGCCCCACGGGCCCCTGCGGCCCCTGCTCGGAGATCTATTACGACTTCAAGCCCGAGCTCGGCGATGACGGCATCGACCTGGAGGACGACAGCCGCTTCATCGAGTTCTACAACCTGGTGTTCATGCAATACAACCGCGATGCGGAGGGCACCCTCACCCCGCTGGCGGCCCGCAACATCGACACCGGCATGGGCCTGGAGCGCATGGCCCAGATCCTGCAGGGGGTGCCGAACAACTACGAAACCGACCTGATCTTCCCTTTGATCGAGGCGGCATCAGCCCTGGCTGGCGTCGACTATCACGCCCTGGATGCCAAGGGTCAGACCTCCCTGAAGGTGATCGGCGACCACAGCCGTGCCATCACCCAGCTGATCTGCGATGGCGTCACCGCCTCCAACCTGGGGCGCGGTTACATCCTGCGGCGCCTGCTGCGCCGTGTGGTGCGCCATGGACGTCTCCTGGGCATCGACAAACCGTTCCTGTCGGCGATGGGTGAGGCGTCGATCACCCTGATGCAGGACGCCTATCCCCAGCTGGTGGCGCGTCGGGAGGTGATCCTGGCGGAGCTGCAGCGGGAGGAGGCCCGCTTCCTGGAAACCCTCGAACGGGGCGAGAAGTTGCTGGCGGAGGTGCTGGCGGCCCAACCCGAGCAGATCTCCGGTGAGCAGGCCTTCGAGCTGTATGACACCTACGGCTTCCCGCTGGAGCTCACCGAGGAGATCGCCGAGGAGCACGGCCTCACGGTGGATCTGGCCGGCTTTGAGGCGGCCATGGAGGCCCAGCGCCAGCGGGCCAAGGCGGCGGCGGTGAGCATCGATCTCACCCTGCAGGGGGCCATTGATCAGGTGGCCGCCGACCTGGAGGCCACCCAGTTTCGCGGCTACGAGTTGCTGGAGCAGCGCAGCTGTGTGGTGGCCCTCGTGGTGAACGGTGAGCCGGCGGAGCAGGCCGTGGCCGGCGATGCGGTGCAGGTGGTGTTGGACACCACCCCCTTCTATGGCGAAGGCGGCGGCCAGGTGGGCGACCGGGGCCTGCTCACCGGCGATGGCTTGATCGTGGCGATCGAGGCGGTGTCCCGCAACCGCAGCGTGTTTGTGCACAGCGGCCGGGTGGAGCGCGGCAGCCTGGCCCTCGGCGCCGTGGTGCATGGCCAGGTGGACCGGGCCTGCCGCCGCCGCGCCCAGGCCAACCACACCGCCACCCACCTGCTGCAGGCGGCCCTGAAGCAGGTGGTGGATCCGGGCATCGGCCAGGCGGGTTCGCTGGTGGATTTCGATCGCCTCCGCTTCGACTTCCATTGCCCCCGCGCCGTGACGGCGGCGGAGCTGGAGCAGGTGGAAACGTTGATCAATGGCTGGATCAGCGAGGCCCACGCCCTGGAGGTGGCGGAGATGGCGATCGAGCAGGCCAAGGCCGCCGGGGCCGTGGCGATGTTCGGGGAGAAGTACGCCGATGTGGTGCGGGTTGTGGATGTGCCCGGTGTGTCGATGGAGCTCTGCGGCGGCACCCATGTGGCCAACACCGCGGAAATCGGCCTGTTCAAGATCGTGGCCGAGAGCGGTGTGGCCGCTGGGATCCGCCGCATTGAAGCGGTGGCCGGCCCGGCGGTGCTGGCCTATCTGAATGAGCGCGATGCCGTGGTGCGGCAACTGGG
>Ga0194115_10002435_pt1 | contig 22127 bp, 48 predicted proteins | sample TA2MahsurfametaG_3_FD_148656 | JGI IMG/M metagenome (GOLD analysis project Ga0194115, IMG submission 148656) | Freshwater microbial communities from Lake Tanganyika, Tanzania - TA2015002 Mahale S4 surface | ecosystem: Environmental > Aquatic > Freshwater > Lake | place: Tanzania: Lake... | reverse complement strand
TCAATAGATCCAGGTATTCATCTGCTTCTGGTACATTCAAAATCGCAGCATCTGCAATCTCAAATGATAAATCAGAATCAGCAAGATCTTTGAGTTCTTGTTCAGAATAGAATCCGTAATCAGTCATTGAATCAACCTCCACCGTAGACATACTCTACAACACCTGCTTCATCAAGTCCTACAGATTCAATAATAGTAACTTTGGCATTGTTGAACTCTTTTTGCACCTGTTCATCTCTCACACGTTCACCATTGCAGTCAGTAAAATATCCAAACTCTTGCATAAAGATCTGTTCACATTGAGGCATAGATTCTGCTGCAATGACACACATTCCATCAGTGTAGTCGTAAAGAACTTCTTTGAGAATGTAAAGTTTCATGGTTTTAGTTGTCAAATTGATAGACAACCTTTTCAAGTTCAGTAAGAAGTTCGGGCGTGAAGTTTTCTACAATCGGTTGCGGTTCTTCATCCTCATTGCAATCATAATACAACTCACATTCATATTCATAAGCAAGATCATCATTGAACAACATCAGATTCTCAAGTTGTTGTTCAATGCTGCGAATCAGTTGTGCTTGAGTTTCAGTCATGATTTCAGTTGATAGTGATTGCAACGGTTTCAAGTTCTTGATCATTGACATCATACCTTTCATAGATCCATTGATCATCTTCCACATTCAGATAAGTGTGCAAATCACCATTGGATTCTTCTTTCATAAAAGATCCAACAAACTTATCGTAAATGTAACCAGAGTTCAGAAGTGCATCCTCAAAAGTCATAGTTCAATGCTCCAATCAGAATCGTTGAAAAGATTAACCCAAAAGAAATGTTTTCCATTGAGTGATCGTAGAAACACCCGATCACCCTTGTTTTGTTCAATCACACACTCCGATTCTTGTCCCATAAGATTGCAGAATCGGTTGCGTGCTTTCTTGCTTTTGGGAGTAACAAATGCAGTCATGATTCAAAACTCCAGAGTAGACATAGAGCGACGCATGTTGCTGCTCAGAAACAACGAACCCCAGGAATCAAAAGTGAACCATGGAGCGATCGTGAAAGTTCCAGGCACTTCTTTACACTCACGCAGTGCTTTCTTGGGAAACCAGATCGTGTGACGTGGTGTGAGAATTGACTTGAATTGGATTGCTTTTTCAGTCTCTTTCACTTTAGCAACTGGGAGAATGTTAAAGTGATGCTTGCGTCCCAGGTTGATGATACAAACATCGTTCTCATCAATGTTAGAGTGAACTTCGTTGATGCTTGCGGTCTTGAGCATGGGTCTCGTTCCTTTGACTCTTTTAATATACAGGGTTTTGAGACCCGTGCTCATTTATTGTGCCACTAGTACTTTTGACACATCGTATCATTCTTCCAGCAACTCTGGACTATATTCTTTCACCTCATTGATCAGGTCATCGTCATCATAGGATTCAAGATTGCTGACCAAAGTATCATAAACAAAACATTCCATTGTTTTCATATCCATCCCATCTAGGATTTGTTGGGCATAATCAGCGATGAGTTGTTCGCGGTTGAATGTCATTTTGCTTGTGGGATTAGGAAGGGAAATCATCACTTTTTGAAGTAAAAACCAGCGGTTTTGTTCATTGCAATGAGTTTATCTTGAATCTCATTGATTTCACTTTCACACTCATTATCTACAGCATCATAATAATCAACAACATCAGTTTCATCTAGGCAAAGTGTTCCACCTTCAAGAATTGGAGTGTAGAAAAGTTCACCTTCCGCATCAATAGAGTATGCACAACCGTGACCTTCAGGAATGTAAAGAATCATTTGCAGAGAAGATAAAGAACAATGATTGAACCAATGAGAACAGTTGTCATCAGCAAGCACCTGCCATGAAGTTGTAGTTTTGAACCAGATCAATGTTATCACCAGTGATCAGATAATCAAGGGCGATTCTCTCATTGATCTCACGGATTGCATCTTTCTTGGTGATGCACTTCTGGGAGATTGTATCAACACCCTTCCAAGAAAGAATCTTGAGAGTGTGAGTAGAGCAATCCTCAATGGGATAGAAACCCACGAGCATTGTTCCATCTTTGGACTGAAGTGTGGGAAACTCAATCATTGGTTGCGTTCCTTTGACTCTTATAGAATACACGATTCTGGTGGGGAAAACCATCGAGTGTGCCAGAGATTTGACTGGCACACCCTTTTAGTTTATATCAACGTGCGTAAAGATAACCACCCGACCAATCCGCATTTTCCAGCAGATATTCACGATCTTTGATCAATCGCAGGTCATAACGAACACCTTTAGCAGGAGATTTCCAAGTGGCAGACTTATACACTTCACCAGTATTCTTGTCAATGAAGCAATGAACACTGCGGGAACCGCCACCATTAACCAAAATCACTTTGTGATACTTTTTACCAGTCTCAATAGTGTAATCAATATCACACTTACCATTCTTCAGTCTATCAATTTGTCGGTGATGATACTCTGCGTGATCACCTTCACTTGTACCGTAAGTTTTATCAAGACTTACAATCGCACTTTGATGCCCACGAATAGAATACTGACGATAGTTGTCTTTCAGTGCTTCAATCAGCAGCAGAGTCCACTTAACAACATTTTCAGCGATTTGCTGTTTTGCTTGTTGCTGAGCAGGGAAATCAATGAAAGCAGTAGTCATTTGCGTGAATTGCTTTGACTCTTATAGAATACACGATTTTGGACTCTGTGCTCATTTATTGTGACACTTCTACAACTGTCACCATGTACCACGTTGGATGTGGATTTTCTTGATTTCTTGATAAATGAAACTGCGAAGTTTAGGGTCGGTAGTGTTATCAAAAGCATAATAAAGACGATTCAAATACTCATCTTGTGTTGCTCCTATGTTACCATCACCACCAATGTCATTGAGTGATGAACCTGCTTTCACCTTCGCAGCACCGAAATTGCCAGTGATGTTACCTTTGGTGCGAAATTGTGGTTTAATCTTTGAGAGGTTAGAGTAAGTCATTGAAACTTGGAGATGATGTAGAGAATCAAACCAACCACACCAATGGGAACAATCACCCACCAGTATTCTACCAGCAACCAGATACCAAACAAAATCGCACCAAGAACAAGATGACCACCAACATCACCAGAGGAAGATGAAGATGAACTACCTGATCTTACCTCTCTCAGGTTAATGATCTGCTCTGCACCATAGATTCTCTCAAACTGCTCTTTTGCACCATAAGGTGTATTTGATTGCACTTCCAGTTCTTGATAACCAGAGGAAGAACCTAACCAACACTTTGCACGATAAGTTGCCATTGTAAAATACTCCTATCGTGCAACAATGTCCAGAGTTTCTAATAGCATCATCGCAAGTTCCATTCGATTGTCTTCATCAACCACAGGAATGTTTGTATCAACGAACTCGCTAATCAGTTCTGCAAAGAGTTCAGTTGTGCGCTCATCTGCGAATAGAGCAGTGGCAAGTTCATTCTTGAACCCATCACACAGAAGTTTGAGGGACTTTGTGACAGTCATTTCTTTGATTTGTTCATCATAACTCATTTCAGTATCGTAAGTCATGATCAGTACAGAATAGAGAAAGAACCACAGAACTTACGAACCCACTGAAGAGTATCATAATGAGAACGCGGTTTAGACATTACCATGCTCTTGTTAGTCACAGGATTGAGAGCAATGGCAACGTATTTGTGATCACATTCCTGATACTCAGGAGTGATCTGCTGAATGAACATCTGACACACTTTACCTTCTTTCCAGTTGGTAACGTAGTGAAATACCATGTTCTGCGTGGTTTGATTCAACAAAGTCATTGTAAGGGTGCCAGAGGTCATTCTGAGCGGTCTGGTGGACGCTTTAGGGATTGTCCTTCAGCAGTCGGTTCAAAATGATCATTTGCAGTGCTCCCAGAGAATATGCTAGGAGCACCAAGATTCCTGTTATCATCACCACAAATCCGATTCAATTACTTGAGAGAACACAACACCAATGTGCTTACAGAACTTTTCAGCAACCTCTTCAAGTGTAGCATCACGATCATCTTCCAGATCATCAGCATCCACGCAAAACTCTACCATATCAAAACCATTCGGGATCCAGGAAGTAGAATCAGTGGGAAGAAAGAACTCTACACCAACTTCAACAAAAGTGGGGTTGGTTGTGTGTTGGGTGAAGGTAGGCATCGGAGTGATTTGCTTCAATACAGATACAATACACGATTCAGAGTGGTGTGCTCATTTTGTGTGACACCTCTCTGACTGTCACACTCAGAACTTTTCAGTATATTTCTTCACACCATCAACAATATGACCAGTGCCAAACTTATCATAAAATCTTATACCGTGCTCAAGAAACTCTTTACGGGCAAGACGACAATCATCTTCATACTCAAGAAGACGTGCTACCTTTTTGATTTCGCTTGAATTCATGAGTAAATTGTCTCTACTTGATTAGAATACACGATTTTGGATCAAAAAGCAATAATATGTGACAGAATCTCAACTGGCATATACTTTTTTACCATTTACAATGTGACCAGAACCTTTTGCATCACTAAATGGCACACCTTTTGTTCTAAATGCAGTTCTTGCTGATTCTGCATCACTTTGTTGTATTTGTAGTTTTGCTTTCTTTGATGCTGCTGCTCTTTCAGTTGCCGCTCTTGCTCCACTACTCATTCTTTCATAATCAATTGCTTCTTGTCTATCTTTTGCTTTGAGATATGCTCTTTGTTTTACAACGTAATCAGGATCTCTTGGATCTGGTTTTTCTAACTTAGTTGCACTCTTTACAACTTTTTTAGTTGTTTTCTTTGTGGATGGAGTTACCATCAAAATTTCATCAATATCATCACCATCATATTCAACTTCGTCTGCTAATCCTTGCTTCTGAAGTTTTGCATGTTTCATAAGTGCTGCAAGAGTTTCTCTCTTATCTCTAATCTTTCTGATGTTTTGAGCACGTCTCTTTACTTCTGGAGACCTTGTGACTTTAACTTCATCTAATTGTGCTTCTTCTTTTCTTACACCAGTTTCAACATCTTGTCTATGCTGACTCTGAACAACAGCACTTGCTCTTGACTTTAATTCCTTACCAGCAGCAGGTCTTTCGCCCCACTCTGTTGGTTTATCTTTCCAATCATCGTGTCTTCCTACGTTTCTTTCACGACTTATTGGTAGTTTAGTTGGTCTGGGAGATTGTGGTTTTGATGTATCTGCTGTCATTGAAAACTTTTCACAAATACCCATAAACTCACTAAATGTTCTCTGCGCTACCATTTTACCCAATACTTTTTAGGTATTTATAAAAATATTAAACCATTGAAGATAGAAGAGGATTATGAATACGTTCTTGTGCAATGTTGAAATAATTTTCATCCATTTCAATACCAATGAAGTTTCTACTTGTATTGACACATGCAACACCAGTTGTACCACTTCCCATTGTATTGTCTAGAACAGTTTCACCTTCATTCGTATAGGTTTTAATCAAATACTCCATCAAATCTACGGGTTTCTGTGTGGGATGCAGACCTTTTTCTTGCTTAAATCTTAGCACTGTCTTTGGGTATCTTGATCCTTCTGGATTATCACGATGTTTTGATTGTGCTTTACCATAAACTTCACCAATCTTGCTAGTATTAGATGAAAAACCACTATAAGGAGTTGAATACCACATTTGCGGATTATATGTGGGTTTCTTGCGATAAAACACCAGGATGTTTTCGTGGGACTTGAGTGGCATTACTTTTGCGTTCATCGGATTGGTTCCCTGTGGTTTTTCCCAGATCCATTCATAACGAAAGTTCTCAAGATTTGATGCTGCCAAGATAGTTGTGAATGGTTGTGCTGCGGTGAATACCATTGCTCCATCTTCTTTACAGATTCTATTGTACTGCTCCCACAATTTATCAAGTGGAATGATAGAATCCCATTTGCAGGCAGTTGTGCTAACCGTAGGGGAGATCGCAGAGAATCAGATCTACTGATTCATCTGCAATGTACTTCATAGCATCAAGACAATTTGCCCTGACTAAACTATTAGGTACAATCTCCCCTACATAATCTTCTTTATGTACACTAAATGTAGTCATTTATTTTTATTTTAATTTGATTCCATTCTTGTTCTGACATATTGACTTTAGCACGGTTTGCAAACCAAGTCAAATACTGATAATTTGAAATTTCGTTTTTTCCCCCTTTTGATATGGGTGTAATATGATCTAAAGATGGTTTAATCCAAGTATCATTAGTTTCAATCCATTTAGCATAGTATTCATTAAATTTTTCATCATAATAAAACTTTTCAACAAAGTTTTTATAATCAATTGTGTTAAAAGTTTTAGAAATTCTTGATTTTGTAATTGATCTGTTAAGATATTTAAGTTTTTCTATGTCTTGAAATTGAGTTATCCAGGATTCTTCAATATCATATCTTAACTTTACAATCATATTTCTATAAACTGTTATCTTCTTTTGCTTATATCCTTTTGTGTACTTTGTTCTCTTAGAATGAGATTCTGATATTTTTCTTTTATGTTCTTCTGAAAAAGATCTTGTTTTTCTTTTTGAAAGTTCAACATTGTGCTCATTCAGAATTTTTTTTATTTTATGGTGATTCGTGTTGAATACTTTTGCAATGTCTCTTAAACTTTTCCCATCTTCCACATAAAGTTGAAGAATAATAGATTCGTCCATGAGTTTCCCAGTTACTTTAGTTTATTTAGTGAAATATCTATTTGTAACTGGGAAAAAACAAACTCACCATTCACTAATAGACTTCACAAAATCACATTCTACCAGTTTATTCACTTTTGTGCAAATGTAGTCGTCATTCCCAATAGATTTGCCACCTTGCTGTGAAGAGAACAGACAATCATCAGACTCTAAGTGATTCAGAAAATCCTCTTTCGTGAACCAAAACAGACGAGAACCTTCTTCAGTGTTGTTGATACCGAAGAACACAAGACGTTCCCAATCCTTATCCTTGGAGACGTGATTGATAATGAATTGATCCTCTTTCACACCACCTTTCTTGTCGCGGGTAGCAAGAGAGAACTTAATCTCCGTGAGAATATCATCAATCACACGATCGTGACCAGCAGTAGAAGTTTTTGCTCGCTTAACTTTACTACCTTTTGCTTCAAAGTATTTGGATACAAAACGCTCACCAAATTCACCCTTCTGCTTGGGTGACATAAACACATAACCTTGGAAAGAAGTACCAACCCAAGGATCTTGTGCGTTTTGCTGAACGTATTGAGTCAGAGATCCGTCTTCAAAAATTGATTCAAACATGATTAAAATTAGGGATGGAGGTGAACATTAAAAAGTTTTTACTACCAATTCTTTGGTGTCACAAAGTTATGATGAGAGAATACTTCCCGATCAACTACTTTGTAAGATCCAAACTGGTTATGAATGACATAACCTTCGTGAAAACTATCTTCACCATTGATAGAACATTCAATATCATCCTCTTCGTGAATAAACAGGAACAAATCTGTTTTGATTGATGCAACCAACTTCCACAAACGGATCAGGTTCTTGTCACAATCACATTTTTCTGCAATTTCATCCTCACAGATGATACGTTGCTCACGGATGCAAGCATTGATCTCTTTTTTGATTTGTGATGCCTTGCGATCAGACACAAACTCACACAGAGTACTCATTTGCTTGGCAAACTTACACACATCCTCCAAATCCTCACGATAAGGATTCAGGGACACTGCAGGTTGCACAAACAGAACGTGCTTGGTGCTCACAAACTTGCTGGTGATAGGGTGTGCTACCATCTCAGGCAGTTTATCACCAGTGTAGTAAGTATGAGGACAAATAACAATGTCCTGACGAACTGGGGCAGGAAACTTGTAGGTAATGGTATTAGGTTTGAATGTATCCATTCCACCACCAAAACCAATCCAATCACCCTGATACACTTGTTTAGTGCGAGGCAGGAAATCCAAACAATAGATAAGGATTTGTGCTACATTTGGTTGATGACCAAAGTGCGTAAAGATGTCATCTTCAGTATAGCAAAGGCGAATCTTTTTCTTGTTAAATGCTGCTTTCGTACACACGAAAAACTTACCATTCTCAGGATTAGTTCCCCACACAAGTGCAGGAGAACCATCAACTTTTGTGCTGATGATAGAGTTAGATTCAGAAAACCAATCAAGAACCGACAGATTGCCCGTCAGGATCTCATCTTCAACGTGCTCAAGGTGCAGATTTTTCATGGGTTGTTTTTTCATGATTTAAGTATGCCAGAGTAAAGTGCCAAAGTCAATGAGCAGTGGACAGATATTAAAGTGTCACAATTTCTTTTATGTAATAAGTAGGAGAATTGTAGCACTCATATTGCTTTTCTTTCTTGTATCTTGTGCGATGAACTATGCTTTTTATATTTGTGTAACTATGCCCATTTTCTCTTGACCAAGTTGATAGTTGTTTTACAACTTGTTCTGTTCCATCTCTAAAAATTATCTTATATTTCTTTGCATTTGGATTATTTTCTCTTAACTGTTTTAATACTTTTTCTTTACCTTCATCCACATGAACTTTTATTCTTCCTCTATACCAACCATCTTCCAATTCATTTGGAAATATCATTTTATTTTCTATTCCATTTGTCACCCAAATTTTACCTTTTGTAAGCGGAGATTTTCCATATCTATGGTTTTTTTCACCTCTTGTAGAATATCTAGGACCAGAACTTCCTCCCTTTCCTCCATCATTCATATTCAATAATATACCAGTTCCTAAATCTTTTCTTCCAAAGATAGAAATCATATACATCTCATGCTTATATGCTTTTTCTTCAGATAGATTTTGTTTTAGTTTTACTCTTCTTTGTTTTGGTGGTAGTGGAACTCTAACTTTAGTTTTATTACTTCTATAATGAGGATTATCTATTCTATTACCCTTACCTTTTCCAATATAATAAGGAGTGCCATCTTCACGCAAATAAGCGTAAGTGTAATAGTTATTCATTCTTGTCTTAAGAGTCGCAGTTTTATTTATACAAGAAAAGGGGCATTTCTGCCCCTAATCTTTTTGCTTTTAGATGCGACTCTTAAGCATCATTATTTAGTTGTCTTCCATCAGTTTATCCATTGCAGATTTGCTGATTTTGCAAACCATATCATTGTCGTAAAAGTATTTTACCCTTTCACGACGAGCAGCAATCAGAAGATCATATTCTTCTTGCTGTTGTTTGGTAAAGACAAAATCTTGCCTCCTCCAAGCATCTTTCAATTCACGAAGATGAGGAAGAACATTTACAGTTTCAGTCATTTCAATAATCAATGTTAGAGTTCAGATAGGAGTTGAAAGATTGTTCATCTTTCTCATCTTCATCAAAGAGACCATCAAGATCTGCTTCAGTGAAATCAAATCCAGCAGATTCTTCAATTTGAATGTCGTCAAAGTGGTTCATTGGTGTTCCTTAACTGAACAAATACAATATACAGGAAATTGGGGTGCTAGTGGGTGGATGGGGGACAGTTTTTTAATTGTCCCCGAGTTCTCTCTTTATTTCTTTTTTGAGTTGTTCTCTTTCCGATTCTCTACTCTTTCTTTTTTGCTGTGCAGAATGATAATCTACAACACGTTCTCTTTGAGAATCCATTTGATCTTGTCGTCTTTGTCTTAATTCTCTACGTCTTGTCTCAATATCTTCTTCAATTTTACTGATCTTCTTTAATCTCTTTTTGACTGCTTTTCCACCACTACGTTGAACAACCAACTTATTAACTTCTTTCTTCGTGGGTTTACCTAATGGTCCTTCATAACGCTGAAGAGTATAAGAGATTGTACCTTCGTTGTCTCTCTTGTAAGTTCCAGGAACTGCGTGTGGTGGAGTGTCAGGTTTCTTACCTTCACAGATTTGATAGAACTCTCTAAATGTCAGCATCTTTTTGACTTTTTGAGTATTTATTAAAATTCAAGTGGTTTGTTGAGTGGTCTGGGTGATGGTGTTTGATAATCAGGTAGCATAGAACTATCAATCACAACCTGCACAGTTGTCTTATCATTCCAATGACGCACAGCATTTGCTACGATGAAACAATTAGTGATAAAAATGGATAGAAACATCACAAGGCGAATAAGTGCTACCTTATCCGCCTCTTTATCACATTTACTTGACTTTTCTCCCAACGATTTAGCAAGCAATCGCCAAAAGGTTTTCCTCTTCTTCATAGATTGATGTGCGTGACTTGATGTATTCTAATTGTTCCCATTGTTCTTTGTAGCAAATCACAAGCAATCTTTCATTTGTATGAATGGGACAACAGACAAGATTTACTTCATCTTTAGGACGAACACTGTGCTCAATGGTAATGTATTCTTCACACTTGAAGTACACCCATCCTTCAACACCTTTACCATTGTCCCATACAACAAAATCATTGACTTGTGGATTGTATGTCATACAAAGAACGCATCTAGTGGAGATTGTTTAATTGGCATCGCGGTATAATTCCGCGTTTCCTTGATATTTACACAAGCACCGATGGTCTTACTATTGATTGGGGCGAAGTATTCTCTAGTTTTGGATTTGTAGAATCCCCAGATTGTCCTAGTTGGAGCACCACCATTATAGACAAACTTGCGAGTGTTGCATAACCAGATACTAACAACATTCCTCTTAAACTCTTCACACTCATAGTAGTATCCTTTCGGTGGTGAATGAAAGAAAGAAGATGGAAGTTCAACAGTCATATTCACGTTCAATAGAAAGAAGTGAAATCAGTGTTTTGAGTTTAGCAATCTCTTGCTCTTGTTCGCTGATTTTGTTTTGAAGACGACTGATTTGTGCTTGATATTGTTGTTTCAAATCAAACAACATTTTGTTTGTGTGACCAACGTGGTGTGTCATAATCAGGTGGTAAATGCCTCCACCATTCGGGACTCTTCATTTTCTGTAAGGGCGAATCGTGGTGCCTTAATCACATTCTCACGTAGTTTACTATAATGTTCTGTCCAAGATTCGTTATCCCATTCTACAACAATATTAAAACACTCATCGTCATTTTCTGCAATAACATTAAGCAAACCACCATACTCGGATTGCCACGCTGGTACAAAGTAGTCAAGAATGTAAAGGAATTTTTGTGCCATTAACCTCATTTGTTTAACATAGACATCATAAAAGATTTGAGTGAGGAAGTCAAGTGTGCAGTTCTTAAACTGTTCATAGTTTATTAGAAACTATTTTCTCAAGAGTAACTTTTTTAATCCCAAACATATTTGCTATATCTTGATTTTTATATGTTTTGGATGCGTGAAGTTCTCTTATTTGATTTACTTTATCCCAGTTAAGTATTGCTCGCCCATTCTTTTCTCCAGGCAAACCTTTTCTACTCGTGTCTTCTCTTTTTATTCTCTCTTGATTATATTTTTCTATTTCTTCTTCCGTTCTTGGTATTAACTTATAATTTTTATGTTGCAATCTTTTTCCATAAAGAGTTTCGTGAATATGTGCAATATTTAAATCATTATTTCTACAGTATTGAGAAAGATTTTTAATCAACACTCTTTCTTTGTTTGGTTTCTCTACAAGATATTCTTTACTATAATATTCTGGCGGTTGTCCACCTCCAGGAGACACCTCCAGGAGACAAATTATATCCATCTTCAACAGTTTTATATTCAGCAATCCAGTATACTTCCCTATCATCAAGTAATGATAAATCACATTCTTCAATTAAACCCCAAATAAATCCACCTCTACCATATTTTTTTAATGCACTATAAAACTTTCCCTTTCTATGGTTCTTATTGGCATCAACAAAATGACTTGCTATTCTATCACATAGAAGTTTCTTTCTTGTTTGTCCAATGTACTTTTTACCTGTAAAGATACAATGGGCACAATAAATCTTGCCTTTATTAGTCATAACTGCCTTAAATGTCGCATTAGTATTTATATTAAAAGAGGAGCATTTCTGCTCCTCAACTTTGCTTAAGTTGCGACATTTAAGCATCATTATTTATTGTAGTAGTTTTTGTCGCCTTCGTCAAGGATATTTTGATCAGCAGCAAAGATAAATGCTGTGCCGATTGTGAGTAAAGATCCTAAAGCCATTCCAAGTAAAAAGGTCATTAGTAAAACTCAGCGAGGTAGTATTCTACTGTTATTTCTCTCGCCGCCGCTTCGCGTTCAACTTCTTTCCAAAACTCTTCTGCTACTTTGTCCATTTCTGCGTGTTTAATAAGGTCGCGTAGTCGTTTTGGAATCATTTAGAGTTCTCCTTAAGTTGTGCTTCTTCGCGTGAATACATTACCTTGAAGTAATATACCATAATAGATGATACAAATGCAACCAGAGCAACATAAATGCCTATGGCAAGTTCAATCGTCATCGGATTTCTGTACTAGGAGGTTTCTTGAGATTCTCTATTGCTTGTTGGCGATAGTATGCTTTATAGAGAGCGTCATCACGTTGGATTAGAAATACGTTCCAACCAAGAATGACTGCAAAACCTACCAATCCAGCAAAAATGTACTTACGATTGATCATACAGCAAGAGCACCAGAGGGGATTTCAACGATTTCGGGGAGTTTAGAATCGTCAAACTGATTCATATTATAGCACACCCACCCACCATTGCAAGTAAACAGATAGTGATACTCTTCTGCACCATCATGCAACAGATACTCACAAAGGTCAGCATCAAGACGGGGAGGACAATCTTCACCACGCATAGCATAAGTGAGTGCTTGATACTTACAATCATTCCACTCATTACCATCCCAATCCTTATCAGTCCAAAGGCAACTTACATCACCCCCATCAATAAGGTTGGCAACTTTTTCTCGGGTGTTATAGTGAGTGGTCAGGATGCGACCATTATGTTCTGGTGAATTGTTCCAATGTGAGTAGATGCTCAATACTGAACCATTTTTCAACTCAATACCAATGCGACCACGAGTAGCGATGAGAGGTTCCTCAAATCAACAAAGTTATTATAGGGTCTGCAGAGACCCCTGCGAGGGTGTGTAGGACACTTCTCCAAGTGTCCTCAATACAATAAACTCTCCAGAGCATTTACATTAGATTCCACCCTAACTTCTGGATATTTAATGATGATAAGTTCGGTCTTTTTACCTCTACGACTGACATCACCTGCCATCTGATAATCAAACTCCAAATAGCGAAATTCAGTCCAATCTTTGTAGAGTTCTTTGAGGTAATCCGTGTTGTCATAAGACATCACAAACCCACCTTTATGTTGCTTCAAGACATCAGCAAGTTTATCATGATTGAATCCTTCATGTGTGCTTCCATCAATACCATAATAGTATGAAGTTGTCTTGTAGTATGGTGGATCCAAGTATAAAAAGTCATTCTGATACTTTGGTATTGTCTCAAAACAATCACCAAAAGAGAATGAGAAGTTTGGATTATAGAATCCTGCAAGTTTAATCAAACTTGCAGCACAGAGATTCTTTCTTGATGATTCAGATGTGTGTCCAAGATCTCCACTAAATGCACATTTGATAGAAATATAAAAAGACCATGCTCGGGTGAACTTATCGTCACTCTCAAGCAATGGTAGAAATGATTTGTAGTGTTCTCTATCTCTTACTGGATAATGCTTTGCTGCTTCCTCTGCAATTCTTTTTCCACCTTCAGTTGTGAGAATCTCCCAAAAATCAGCAAGAGGTCGGAACAAGTCATATGCTTGAACCTTTACACCTCTTGCTGCAAGTGAGAGTTCAATACAACCTCCACCCATAAAAGGTGACATCATTCTTTCTAGATTTGGATGAACCTCATCTATAATTTTAATGATCTCATCTTTCATTTTGTTTTTACCGCCTGCATAGCGATATAAACTGGTGGAGGTATATCTCATATTGGTAGTTGTGCTTTGGATTTATTTTTTCGATGATCAGCAATATATTTCCGTGCAGAAGATTCAGTTCTGCAAAGTTTCTCTAATTGCTGACCATTATGAATAATTATAAACCCTTTTTTCCCAAATGGCACTGCCGCATACTCACCATTCTTACCAACAATAAATCCCTCCATCAGTTAATTTCAACAAGAGATTGAGGATCTTCCACACCAATCAGTTGAGGAAGAGCACCTGCAATAGAATATGCAGTGGATTGATTACTCATACGCTTGACAACATACTGAACAACAAGATCATCTAGTTTTTTGAGATAATCAACTGCAAACTGACGTTGTTTGGTAACTTCTTCCGCAGTTTCACAACCTTTGGTATAAGTTACAACATCAGTCACCTCAATGTCCCTGTGAACAAAGTTTTCCATAATTTGGATGAAACCACGCTTCACATACATCACATCTTTACAACAAATCACAACAGGATTTGTGGAAGAATCAGTATCCACAATTTCAGCAACTTTAGATTGTGCGTTTTGTGGATAGGGGAAAGGAAGGATATTAACAGCAATTGTGGTTTGTTGATAGATTCGATTTACTGTATCATCAACTTGCTTTGCTGTAAAAGAGTGATCAATACTTTCAATCCAGTTTTTGATTTCTTTCTTTGAAAGATTACTACCGTGACGCTTGCAGTAGCATACACCACGATTCACAAAATCATTGATGGTGTGTCGCTTTGCAACTGTGTGATTGTTAGAACCAAGAGACACCATATCATAGGCATCTTCAATACGATCTTCCCAATCTTTTTTGAGTCGATATACAAGGAAAGGATAATCTTGAATACCAAGTTTATATGCAGCGTTGCTACGGTTGTATCCATCCCAAAGTTGCTTTTTACCGTTGGGAAGAATCATCACAACAGGAGGGAGTTCGGTTACGCGATAACCTTTTTGAAACTCTGCAATGAGACCGTTGATATTATCGGTATCAACACCACCTGCTCGTGCTTTATTTTTTTGTTGTTGAATTTGAAGTTGATTCCACTTGAGAATTTGAATATCATCAAATTCGGCACATTCAAATTCAGGAATATCAAGAGAGTCAAAAGTAGGATTGCTCAGAAGAGCATCCCAAGAAGTGACATTAGACTGGAAAAAAGGAACAATTTGAGTCATAATTAAAAAGTTAGCAATTTGCTTTGAGTGTCGGTATTTTAACAAAAGTTTTGACCGACTGGACCAGATTAACGTCTTTGGGTGGGGATGTCAAGCCCCATATGTGAAGGTTAAAAATTCTTCACATACTGGTAATCAAACTCTTCTGCTTCTGCAAAGTAGTCTTTTTCGTATTGTTCTTGATATCCGTGAAGAAAGAAATGATCTTCCTCTGGATTACAACTACCAGTCAGAACTGCACCAGTGAACTTTGTATTGTAAATTAGATTGGAAGAAACGCAACATGCTTTTCCAAGTTTTACATCAGTGAAGATAAAGAAATCTGCAAGTTTTTCATTGACAGAACTACTTGCACGACTATTTTTAAGGATTACACCTCGCACTGCTGCTTTTGAAACATTCTTGAACTGAATCACTTTTGATTCATAAGTGTGATTGTCAGTTCCTATAAGATCTACTCCAGGTAGATTAACTCTCTTGAGTTGTCCTTTGCTGTAGACATCATATGCAATTTCTACAAGTTCTCCTGCTTTTGGAAAGCGGAGATTGTTTGCAGTATAATCCTTCAAACTCCAAAGAAGTTTAGAAAGTCGGTTTAGTTCAAAAGTGTTGAAATCAATCATAATTAGCGTTTAATGGTGGAAATAGCAGGTTGCCCAGCATTGAAAACAGTATCAACAACATTTTGGATTTTCTTTGCTGTAGAGATTCCCACAGAGTTGAAGGTCGGGATGATCACCAGACCATACGACTTATGATAGTCTTCCAGTCGTCCAGGTGTTAAGTCCCCAGAGCGCAAACGTGCAGAATCCTTATGATGAAGTCTCACAACTCGTCCAATCGTCTGACAGATACCAATAGCATCCATAGAGCGCATAAAAATCACTGCTTCCAGACCAGAAACATTGATACCTTCAGACAGAATAGAATAGTGAAGAAGAACAAACTTCTTAGAGTCATCACGACTCCAATCGTGCAAAGTGTCAAAGAACTGCTCACGATTTACCTTCTGTCCATCAATAATTGCACCAGTCTTAGATGTAATCACCATCCAAGAATATCCACGATCCTCCAGTTCTTTGCAGAAATCAGTTTGAGAGATCAGATTTGTGATTTGTTTGGTTGCTTTGGCACACACAAGAACCTTAGAAACCTCTGCTTCATCAATACTTTCCAGCAGATGATTTCGATCTCGTTCAAAGACATTGATGCTACTCAAAGATACTTGCTTGGCAACAATCTTAGGTGGAATGATATACCCCTCATTCACCATACGAGGAGCAGCAACATTTGCAATGATGTTACCATAGACCTGAAAGTTATTCATTCCAGGTTTCTTGGGAGTCGAAGAATACTTTGGAGTTGCAGTATAGAAATAACAACGATCTGCTTTCTGACTAAAGTATTCAGTGGCAACATAGAAGTTCTTTTGCACAGAGTTGTGTGCTTCATCAAAGTGAATTGTATTCACCTTGATACCTGCCTCCATAATTTTATGAAGAGAATGGTATGTAGTGAAAATTAGTTTGTGAGTTTTTGTATGAAACCACCACTTATACAAAACATCAGATTTTGTAGAAGAAAAGTGATGTGTTTCTCCCGAGTGGACGTGAAACACAGAAACATTATCAATGTGCTCAAGATACTCAGAAGAGAGTTGAGTTGCCAGCACAATGCGAGGAGCAACAACAACAATAGTTTGCGGAGTTTCTTGTTCAAACTCCCGCATTGTATCAGCAACACCTACAAGTGTTTTACCTGCACCAGTCACAGCACAAATAATACCTTTGCTATGATTCTGAGTTGCATCCAAACACTCTTGCTGATGAGGACGAAGAGAAAGCATGAAGTTCAAATCAATGAAGTAATCATATCAGGAATCTGGTCCTATGGCAAGATCTTGTGCCAGTTAATCAATCAGCACATATGGTGCAGTTGCAACTTTTGCAAGTTTTGATCTGTTATTTTTTGCTTTGAACTCTTTCACAAAAGCATCTTCAATGAGCATACTTTTGTTCCCAGAAAGAAATATCTTAGCACCTTTCTTTGCAAACAATCCATAAAGAGAGAGTGTAATTTGTTTTTTCAGAAAATTTTGTATATCTCTATTATTTCTAGTATAAATCCATAATCCTTGAGCATGAACATAATCATTATGCAAAATACCCATTTTATTTTTTAGCATTGAATTTTTATCAAGAGTTGCAAGTTTTCCATGAGGACTTGTTAATGATTTGTTTTTACACAACTTAGATACTGCTATTCTATATTCTTGAAAGGAATCTTTTGGATTACTGGTTAAAGTATCATATTCTGCACAAAAATCTTTTATAATTTTATTTGAAGCATCATCATATAATACCAGTTCTCTTTTACGAATTTCTCTTAAAGCACTATTATACTCATTTCTTATCTTTTGAGGAATATTTCTTTTGTTGACTGCAAAATCAAATGCTTTATTTCTAATTGAAATAATTTCTGCAACCATAGAATTATATTTTGAATATTTTTTCATTATTACAGAAGATACTGTGTATGAAGCACCGCCAACAAACGCACCTTTACCAAAGGGTTTTGCGTTAAAACCAGTTCGTCCAACTTGCAAATCAAATTTTGCTAACTTATCCGTAATATTAACTTTTTTGTAGTTTAAAGTGTAAATTATACTAAAATAAGTTCTACCATCTGCAATTTTATCATCATCAATATCTTCTATTTCCACCATTTCACTGATTAAATCATATAATTCTTTTCTATCCATTGACGATGCTCGTGCAAGAAATTCAGTATATGGATCCAAATATATTTCAAATCCCTGAGCACCAGAAACTGTACCGACTATTGAAATATCTGCTTTTGATGCACTTGTTTTCTTCAAAGAAATACCAACCATATCCTTTGAAGCAAAATACTTATTTGTTAAAGTTCTAAAAGTATTTTTACCTCTATTCCCCCAAGCAAGATTATTCAAGATATCCATTGTGGTGACACTTGAATCAGTAATGTTATCTTTAAATTCTTTTAGAATATCATTTACTTTACTTATTTTTACTGCGATTACATCAACAGATGATAAAATATCAGAACCAACACTATCTGGCAAATCTAAAGAATTCAAAGTTTTTGTCAGAGCATCATCTTTCACAATTTGCATAAAATCTGTGCTTTGATCAAAAAACATGTATTGAGATAAATTCCCAATGATGCTAGATTGTTTTAATTTTTGTGCAGTAAGATATGCTGACTTAATTTCACCATCTAATTTTGTAGGTTCTCCAGTTTCGGACCTTAACAAGGTTCCGTTTGGAAAATCTTTTTTATGTTGACCGATTGGATATTTACCATCTTTATTAAGAGCATCTTCTTTTTTTAAGATTCCTGTTTTAGAATCTTGATGAAATTCTTGTATTCTTCTAAAATTAAAAGAATTTGGTAAATGATTGGAAAGTTTTCTTATTTCAGTTTCATTGTCATTGAAATAATAATCATAAACGATATTACTAAACTCTTGTAGGTCCGAATTTCCATCAGCAAAGTAACTAAATGCAAGACAAGTTAGTGCTTCTCTTGGTGTAGTTTGTGACGCCATAATACTTTTTCAAGTATTTAGAAAAAAAGAGGGTCATTTCTGACCCTCTCTATCAATTTCCCATTTCTCTTAAACTTCGCACCATATATTCAGAGAACTTTTCTAGTTTTTCTGGTACAAGTGCTTGTGGCCTTTGACTGATGACTTTTCTAAGAGCATTCATTTCGTACCATTCATCATCTGTAAGATTTTTTTGTCCCTTTGATGGAAGAGTCATACTTTTTTGCTCCCGCGTTTATGTTGATATCATAACATTATTTAAGGGAGATGTGCAGTTTCTTAATGTTGTCTTTAGACTGTATTAACAGTTCTTAATCATTAAAGAATGTACCAAACCCACCTCTTTCATCACCAAAACCTTTCATTCTGTCTTCTAATTTGTCCAAAAGTTGGTCAGTTTTTATTAGACTATCAATCCGACAAATCATTTCCGAAATCTCACGAGAAACAAAAGGTTTCTCTTGACGTGCAGAATAAGCTAGAGCATTTCGGAGGTTACCCTCTGCTTCTTTTAGACTTTGTTCTACTGATTCACTTAATGACATGATCAACACTCATCCATTTTAATAGTTTCTGTTACTTTTGTAAGGGTATATGACCCATCTTTATTATCTACCCAATTTACCACATCCCCTTCCTTAAGTTTAGCTCTCTCAAGCAAGTCATCAGGGAACTCTACAAAACAATCACCAGTCAATCCATCAACTTGAACAGGGAGTTGCCACTTAACTATTTTATCTTCTTTTGTATTGTAGTAATCGTGGACAAAGACATCACCATCTTCACTCACATAAACTGGAGCACCTTCTGTTGATACTGGTTTCCATTTTTTATCCATTTTAGCATCAATTTCTGCTCGTTTGTTGTAATACTCTGCTTCACGCAGATTATATTCACGACACTTCTCTTTCTCATTACTTGATGCTGTCTTATCACACATCGCGTTCAGTTCTTCTTCAGAGTATTGTTCTCCAGGAAAATTACTAATACGGTCTTCAGTTAAAGCTGGATTAGCAAGATACTCCATATCACTATGTCCCCAGGGTGGCATAGAGGGTTCATAGTATTCTTTCTCCTTTATCACATCTTCATATGATTGACCATTACCATTCAGTAATGCAAGAAGTTCATATGCTTCCGATGCTTGCTTCTTATAGGTGTAGTAGTTGTCTTTGACAACTTCAATAATCACATCATAGATTTCTTGTGGTGTTGCTTCACCAGCAGACATCGCATCATATAACCAGTTGGATAAATTTTCTAACGAATATTTTTTGTAGTCCATAATCAATCTTCTCTGGGTTTGGGTTTATTGCACTCATTGCAGTAGAACGAGAATCCTTGCTTAAAGCATTTTACACGCTGATAATGCAATTCGTCAAGAGGTTTCTCCTCACCACAGTTACTGCACTTTCGTTGTGCTGATTCCAGCATTTCCCCATATTCTCCTCTCTTTTTTACGGAGTTTCTTAAGTTCCTTGTAAAGTTCCTTGATTTGTTGATAAGCATCTTCTGGCGACATCTTATCTGCGACTTCAAGTCCTGCAATGAGGCCCACTTTATCACCAAACCTTGCGAGTGCTCTTTCATACTCTGTTAAATTGTCATAAACCATTTTGTTTTCTCCTTTTATAAGGATTTAAGGGCAATCTTCCAAATTTCCATCCTTCACCAGGACATTCTACACTTCTTTTGTTAATTTGTCCATCATTCCACCATTTTGTTTCTTTATTACTATTATGAATTCCTGGAAATGGTTTTCCTTTATGTCTATTTCTTATTTTTTCTTTAGTTTCTTCTGTGTGCTTTTTGCCAGTAAAAGTTCCAAAACATCCTTTTTTTGTCTGACTAATTTTACTTTTTGTTTCCTCCGACAAAATTTTACCTTTTTGAGATGCACTCATTTTTTCTTTAGTTTCGGGACTTGCTTTCCATCCAAATTTACCATCACCACCAATAGTCATATTATATCCATTATTGAAAGTATTATATTTTTCAATATAAAATTTTTCCTTTTCTTCAAGTAAATTTGGTTTCGTTATTTCAATAATTCCATAAACAAAATTGTCCCATCCATATTTTCTAACAGCATTATAAAATTTTGTAGATTTTCCATTGGAAGCATTATATTTGTGATATTCTTTTCGGTTTCTCTCATATAAAGTTTTTCCAATATATTTTTTTCCCCGTAGTGATACAATGATAACAATAAATTATTCCTTCCATAAATGTACGAAAACCTTACCTTATTATTTATAAGTTAGGTCTTCATACATTTTTCGTAAAGTTCTCAACGGTGACAATATCTATACGAGCATCAACTGCATCAATGTGATTACTCAATTCATAGAGACAGTTTGATGTTTCAATATTTTCATTTTCAAGATGCAGTATTCTTTCTTCCAACTCTACAATTTTGGAATATACATCAATATCTTCTACAATCGGTTTATCATTTTGAGAAATAAACCATTTCACAAACTTTTTAATCATAACAACTCTTTCCAAAACTTGTCACCTTTCTGAAGTGCTAACATTACTGTTGAATGTTCTCTTGCGTGTCTGTCAAGATCATTTTCTTTGAAATAAATATCAGACCTTTGTTGAGCACAAGAGAAGATATTAGCCCACAGTTGTTGTTTTGGTGTCATTCTGAGTTTCATGGAGGTTCTTCAATGCTTCAAGGACTTCAGGAGTTTCTTCCCACTCCCACGAGTTTCCATTCTTATTAACAAAAGTTCTTGTAGTCATAAGTTCTCAAAACAAACTGAGTTAAATTTACAGTATATTCCTTTTAATGTCAACTTGGTATGGGTTGAGTGAACTTCTACGTGTTCAACATAATACTTATCACCAACAAAAAGAACAAGATTGGGGTCATCGTTATTTCCCCAAGTAATCTGTTCTTTTGAGCAACCAATGAACCTTACATTAGTTCCTTCTCTAAAGTTTTCCATTTAAAAACTTATTCTGTTGATATTTAGAGTTTATAGTTGTCTTTTGTAGAGTATGTTTTGGTTTCCTCAAATCCTTCTTGGAGACATTTTAAATACCAACGAGTGCTACGAATTACCTCTTCTTCAGTGAGTGAAGTGATGATACCTTTGCCGTCAGGGTAATGTGATTGCCAAGTGCCCCAGCGTTTTTTCTTAATATAAAACGCTTCATCAATCAGTTGTTTTTGCATTTTTTAGTGTTAGTTGTCGTTCAATTTCAAACTTAATAGGAAGGAGATGTGAGGTAAAAAATGCTTCATAATTATTTTCTCTCACAAGATTTCCAATATTCTCTACTTGTTGTAGAGCAAGAATAAGATTGATTTTACTGGTCATTTTTTGCCTTTTGTAGAGCGAGTAGTGTGCTTAACGGAATCCACGCTGGGCTTTCTTTTGCGAACTGAACTAGGACTTCCGTCACTTTTTGGTTTAGACTTCTGCTCCACACTTCTCGTGTTCCTTTTACTGGGGACAGGGGGTTTATCACGATAGTCAATC
>Ga0194115_10002432_pt1 | contig 22142 bp, 26 predicted proteins | sample TA2MahsurfametaG_3_FD_148656 | JGI IMG/M metagenome (GOLD analysis project Ga0194115, IMG submission 148656) | Freshwater microbial communities from Lake Tanganyika, Tanzania - TA2015002 Mahale S4 surface | ecosystem: Environmental > Aquatic > Freshwater > Lake | place: Tanzania: Lake... | reverse complement strand
CTACGTTTCATACTCGATTTCATTCATCGAATCCTTGTTGTCTCTAACTCTCGCTCTCTTCTGCTTCCGATTGTAGTGACATGGCTAAAGTCCATGTGTCACATCCCATATGGGGCAAAATGGCTGCACACCCAAGATCATTGTCCCAATTTTTCTCAGACCAATCTTACCACGAGGGTCAAATACTCCGAGTTCTGGAGGAAGCATGACTCCATATTGGGTCTATGGAACGACTACTATCGAGCCTATTTAGAAGCTTCATGGCCCCGTGTCATGGTCCGGATTGAAGATTTGATTTTTCATCCAGAGGAAACGACAAAGGCTGTTTGTGAATGTGCCGGCGGTGCATTACGAAATGATGGTTCATTTGGGTATATTGTCAATTCCGCAAAGCTTGGAAAGCATGCGCATGGAAAAGTACGTACAGGGATGGTCGATGCCATTATCAAGTACGGGAGTTTCAAAAAGCGGTATCAGGGTTACACGTCACCAGCGGACTTGGAGTACATTCGTGACCATGTCGACGCTGAGTTAATGAAGTTGATGAATTATTCACCCATCGATCCATTAAGAGCTAATTCGGCAGATCCATAGCGACTACATCCGTACAACTAATCCCACAGTCACTCCTGGAGGTGCCGTATCAGTTCTAGGATACAAGTGTGAACGCACGTTGAGTCATTCAATCGATGATGAGAACCAGATATCGCGTGCATCTTGATCCACGACAAATATGATGATGAGTTGCTTAACTGTATGGGTGGAGCAGAAGGATCCTCGCTTCCCTTGGATTTTTTTCTGTGGTGCCCAGCGGAGACTAAGATATGGACTTGTGGCATAAAGGGGAAGCGGATGCCGACGCTTATAGCTAGTTAGCTGAAACAATAGTGAACAAAAGGAAAGACCTCTTTGGGCGTGTAGTTGCAAAACTTCTCAAGATCGTTTCTATCGGTTCTAGTCAGTGTTGACTATACTATAGATCCTTTCTCTTGTAAAACTCCACCCAGAACATCCATGTACAGTCGCAGGTCGTCTGGTCCAACTCCCAACGAAAATCTTATCCCATCATACACCAGAAACTGCAGTGAAGCGGTAAGGCTGAGGAAAGTCATTCTCAACGGGACGCCCTTGAATAGAGTCGCTACTCCTCCTCTATCCAAAAGAACTTGAAATGCATCTTGCGGTGATAGATCCGACTTGGTCTTCTTGAGTTCAGAAATGATAGCATCTGCTGGATTGGAGACAAAAGCCCCCGCAACGCCGCCCATAATCCCTCCGATGAGACTAATGAGAAGTGATAACTTCAGATCTTCCTGAACGGCTGGGAAAGTCTTGTATAGATATTCTGTCGACAAATCAAAGACAGTGAACTTCACACACGCATATGGTACCTGCTTGAGGAGGAAGACAGGGATAGTGTTGAACAATGACCCAATTCCTTCTTCTACTACCACCCGTTTCAAAACTTGAAAGGCATTCGATCCGAAGGTTGGCTGTGCCACAGACCGGATCCTAATGGTCTCGAAGGGGCAGGCAAATATCGAACCTACCGCCGCAGAAATCCCTGCAGATATCAAGATTATGGCTACCTCCAACGAGTCGGCGGCGGGACCAGCAGCTCCCGTGAGTGCTCGACGGAGCAACTCCGTCGTAGCATAGAGGACAGCTCCCCCCACAAAGTGCCCCGTCAGGGTGGGTAGCCATCCTGCATAGAACCCGGCAGGTCCTTCATCTTTAAAGACAGTCAGAAATGAGGGCCCAATGCTCGGATACTTCAAGGGGTTGGTCTGAACCTTCGTCTTCACAACATCTACGAGACAATAAATCAGACCAATGAGTTATGAGGCACAATACGCACGGTACCCCTTTGGGGAACTACGATAACTTACCCAAAGGTGTCAGGGCAAGGTGCACACCTTTGCAACCGTTTTTTTTTCAAGTGCGAGAAAGGCGTCGGTGAGAATAAGGACTGAAGCATATGGTAGTTCAACGACCATGGCTGCGCAAGGCATACATACCAGATGAACATATTGCCCCAGCAAAAGACAAACGGAGGAAAGTGGGCAGATCCAGACTCATGTTACGTTCGATCGGTGATTCACCGCGTGGACCAAAGTCGGGGACCAATCGAATGCTAGTGGGACTCGTCGAATACATCGATGCTACCATTTCATCATCGACTGTTAGGTAATAACGTTTCTTTTCCTTGTCATAGCCTAGACCAAATCCTTCAGACAAAAGACTTAACAACTGCTGCGACGATGATGCCTTGCTGATGAATGGTAAGGGTGGTAGAGCCCCTCCACTCAACTTGCCACTTACGACATCATCACCTGCTTCTTCTACAACTTCGTTGTCTAGCTTCCTTTCAAATGTCCGCACCTGATTATCGGATAAGTTGCGATACCGTTCAAAGGATCCTTTGGGTCCTCGAGGATAAGCATACCCGATGACATCCGTCGTCCCATCGTTCCTTGTTACCGTGAGTCGAATGGGTTTCTCAACAGCGTATCCATTTCCAGCTTCGGTAACTTCAACCGCCGAGATCTCCATCTCCAGGACTGCCCGACATTTGATTGAGGGTATCATCAAACCATCTTGTGTCTGGACACGAACTAGGATCTGATCATCGGCGGTGTAGCCTTCTCCAGGATCAGTCAACTCAATCCCTACCAACGCTCCCTTCTTGATGAGCGCAGTCGCTTCGGCTGCCTTTCCACCCTGGGATGGTGGTGAGATTATGATTGTTGGTGCCTTTTGGAACGATACAACGTCATCTCTATGATTATTGTCATCGATAATATCTACCCGCAGGAGTCCACCCGTCAGCGTCATGATTGGTTTGGCCATAGCCTGGATATACGAATCTCCTGCCTGTGGCGCCGTCAGTTGTAAAGTGGGGAGTTGTGTTTGTTTGTCCTGTCCAAATCCTCGTCGGGGAGTGGGATCATCGGACAGTTCAACCAAGACGATGGATCCGTTATCGACCGAAGCCAACAACTTTGTAATCTCCGCCGTCGGTTGAAAATCATTGAGTAATCCAAAAAGTAGCGCCAGTTGTCGTCTTGCCTCCTTTCTTTCGCGTAGCAATCGTCGTTGTTTGGCGTCCAGGGTCGTCGTTGTTGTCGACAACAACGATGATGACGATGATGATGATGGAAGGACTTCGGCAGCATCAAACGAATAACAAAATCGTTTCAACAGACTACGCAAGAGTCGGGTGGGCCCTTCCGGACCAGGGAATTCTTGTATCAGACCAAGCTCAACAGAAGCTGCAAATCTGGAAAATTGATCCTTCCGAATAGCAAAGATTTCATCTTGTGTCGACCGTTTTGGAATCGCCGATGCTCCATCAATCCACCATTGCTGTGCGAGTGGATCAAAATTGAAAAGAAACCGTGTCAAATAGGCGACGAATTCCACATTGTACCCTAATGTCTCGGCATCTTGAATTTTGAGAGATGATCGCTTGGGATTGATCGGGTCTTTGACCCATGGAAGACTCGCTAAAGAAGATGAGGAGACTGCCCAAACTTCGGTGCCTTGACTTGTAAGGATGGTTCCAGCAGCAACGAGAGAAGATGATAGAAAGAACCGTCGAGAGGCAGAAGGATCGTTTGGTATTTCCATGATACTCGTCAGCTCCTCATGTGAATCTTGAATCTTTGGTGTCATCCGGATACCGCCCCTCGACGTTGCTCTCGATGTGCAAGACCACGAAAGCGGCGAACACGGTAGCCATGCAAGAATTTCCCGTGCAACACATAGTATAAGCCAGAATACTGGTATCGTTCCATTCGATAACTTCATTGTCGTTGGTTGATCTTGGTTGATTGTGGAATATGCCGATACGTTCCATTGACTGTGAAATCGCAAGTTGCTGTTGTTAACTGAAACAAGATGCGCCCACAAAATGAAACGTGGCGGGAATGTGCAACGACTGTGCTGGACTTATTCGATCTCTATAGCGAATCTATTTGTCAGGGTATGATATGTACGTATTGAGGAGAAAAGATGGAACAAGGAAAACTTGGTCTGCTACTAGATTCACAGTTCATGTGATGACTACTTTCTCACCGATTTCACTTTGAGGGATATATCAAACTTAAGAAGATGCGATGCAGTACCGCTGGCAGGGACAAGATTGCCATAAATCTCAACTATCTGTCCATTGTGGATTCAATTCGCTTTTCATCAACTCTATCCAAATTGACACCGCATGTCACCGGCGACACTGATGGGCTAGTCAATAAAGGATTGCCATAGTATGGTGTGCGTCATGCATAGAGAATCTATACCGAAGTATATGTCCATTCCTTGCTATTGGTGGTTGAGCAAATTAAACAATCGTGTTAGAAGAGAAGGGGCCGATGAATTGACGACGGGAGGATGTATTCAGAAAAAGACAGACTCTCCAAAAAGAAAATCGCCATTTTGGCAATTCGTTCTTCGAGTCGTTTTTTTGTCAAGTTTTGAAAAAAATCAATATCGCTGGGATAAACGGATCAGGCTGTGTGGCTTTATAAATGAAACTGCCCGATTAGCTGGCCTAGCTTTCGACCGAAAACGAAAACTAAAACGAAATACATCTCGTCCTTACCTGTGGTTTGGATAGGGAGAGATACACAAAATCAAGGGATTTGTTGTCGAGTTTTTGAACCATCGAACGAACTGACTGGTGGAAACAGTTTCATTTTGTATCGATTGAAAGATTTGCAACGGCGTTGGTGACCACGTCGGCTTCCTTTGAGTCGTTCGTATTAACCTCGTCAGTCTTTTTTGATATTCTGCCGTCTGGATCATCATCCGATTCATCCTCATCATCATCTCGAAGTTTGGGAAGAATTTCTTCTTCATAGATCACTTGTATAAACAATGTACAGGATTGACAATCGGCAACATCTTCACCATCCCATAAATCTTCCAATGAAACCTTAAATCGGTCACCACAAGGACAGGGGTAGGAATATGTTTGTGTCTCGGCATCAAAGGTCATATCTTCAATTTCAATCTCTTCATAGAGAGGCATCTTTCTTTTTTATGTACAAAGGATGTTGTGAGAAATCATCGGCACCAACACAGATGGACGGTCTTGATATCTGTCGTTGCACGACATTAGTAACTGTGATGTCGGTGGGAGATAAAACTCGAAAAGTTCCGCAAAAATTCGAATGGTTCCAAACTCATCTCACATCGATTCGACGGAATCATGACTTTTATCTTTCGATCGCGGATCGCGGTCATTGGGATTGGTCGATGGTCTGACAAGAAGGAGTCCACCAATCAAAACGGCTCCTTTCGGCGTCAACCAAAGAGAGCCGATTGAGAGCCATCCAAGTACTTTTAGTCTGTCAGTCAATCCGGACTGATACCTGCCGAGACCAGGGTTTGTCCAACGCCGTTCAATAATCTCGTGCGCGGTTAGTTCCCCCTGTTTGGAGGGGAAAACGACGACTCCGCCAACCAAATGGGACCGCCGGAACGTCGTCTCTCTCTCTCGTCCAACAGCTGCTTATCTGCCTACATTTTCATTGCCCGAACCTTTTTCAATTGACAAGCACAAGTATCAACCATGTCTGGTGAAGAACAGGATTACGCCATCGAGACGGCTGATGCCGGTGCCTCTGCCACCATTCCTATGGAGGCTGGTCAAATCAAGAAGGGAGGGTATGTGACACCAATAGTGTTTGAATGTTGTTTTCAGTGTTAGTAAAGGGGGCCTACGGAAAATCACGTACAATGGAATTGCTATTATTTCGTCGCGTAACATCATCTAAAGGCTAAATTCTGTCGGGGAATATCGAGGAATTTGTTCCTCCTTGTCAGAGTGAAGTTGTACTGTACAGGGGTCCCTGCATTTTGGAAAAAAATGTTGCTAACTTATCTCTTGTTCCCTCTTACAGGTTCATGATGATCAAGGGAAAGCCATGCAAGGTCCTTAACATTTCCGTTTCCAAGACTGGAAAGCACGGACACGCAAAGTGTAACTTTACCGCCACCGATATCTTTACTGGAAAGAAGTATGAAGATATGATCCCCTCTACCCATGGTACTACGGTCCCCATCGTCGTCAAGAATGACTGGGAAGTCATTGATATTGATGGTGATGAACTTACTCTTATGGATGAAGCTGGTAATCAAAAGACCGATTTGAACCTTCCCACCTGGCCTGAAGGTATGGCTGATGATATCCGTAATGCCTGGAATGGAGGTGAAAGCTCTGTCACTGTTACCGTCCAAGCTGCTGTTGGTATCGAACAAGTTATTGCTTTCAAGAAGGATTAAATTGAACTTTTCTCGCTTTCTTTTGTATTTGGAAGCGTCTCTTGTTTGGTTTGTTTCCTTTCTCTCTCTCGAACTCTCTCTCGCGACACAAAATACGGCAATGGAAAAATGGTGGAGTAGTAACGTCTGGATCATGTGTTTTTTACTTATAATTGGATTAGTGGATGCTTTGATGGGATGGCAAAAAGTGATGCGATCGATCAAAGATGGGACATTTAGCAAGTTTTTTTTAAAGAAAACATCCTCTGGGGGGTTGTGTACCAAAACCAGGAGTATGGCCCCCCCAGGATGATTTTTATTTGATGGATTTGCTAGTATCATCGCCTCCATAGAGTTTTAGCGTTTCATATTCGTCTGCTTGTGATAGTTTGGTCGCTGCCTCTTCATGCTTTCTTTGTCTCTCGACCGCATCCCGTTCTAATAGGGCATCGAAGGCTTCCTTCTCACCTTCCGACATGAGGTAGGGTGAATATTGTTCTCCTGGAAATGCACCTGATTCGACATCGTCCTTAAATTCTTGTAAGCCAGCTTGAATGGCATGACCAACTTGTGCATACTTTTTACAAAATTTAGGAACAAATTGTTCATGATGGGGATGGGATAACATCCCTAACATATCATGGAAGACTAAGACTTGTCCGGATGTCCCTCCGCCGGCACCAATCCCAATGGTCGGTATTTCCAAGGTTTCTGTAATCGCCGCTGCGACGTTGGCGGGGACACATTCTAAGACGATTGAAAAACATCCAGCATCCTGTAATCGAAGGGCATCATCTAAGACGGCTCTTGCACGGACGGCTGTCCGACCTTGTGCTCGAAATCCTCCAATCACACTGATTGCCTGTGGTGTTAACCCCACATGTCCCATTACCGCCACTTGGTAGGGAGGTGAAAAGAAAACCAGGGTAAGATGTAAAATCATACTCTTTGATATTACTAGTGATGTTCACACTAGGAACAAAGCCTCAGACGATTCCGGTAGAACCGACGTCACGTACCTCCACCATCAACTATCCTCTGCGCAGTCTTGGCTCTGGCAGGGCTTCCACCCTATGGAAACAATAGTTCACTATTCAGTACTGGAACGATTTGGTTCTCCCCCCTCTCCCCCCATCACATCCGACTACTACATACCTCAAGTTTGACAGCGTCACATCCACCCTCTTTCACAAATCGGTAGGCATTCCGTAATGCAATATCGGTATCTTGGTATTCATACGATCCAAAGGGCATATCTCCGACCAACATAGAACCTGACTTGACAAATTCTAATCCTCGTTTGACGGAAATACTATGATGTAAAATATGATCCATATTCAATTGTTGTGTCGTTTCATGGCCCAATTCGACCATAGCTACCGAGTCACCCACCAACACCATATCCATCCCCGCTCGTGCGACTTGAATCGCCGATGGATAATCATACGCTGTAACCATCGTAATCTTCTTTCCTTTACGTTTTTTGGCATTCAAGGATAAGGCTGATACCTTTGTAGTTATAGTAGTAGCCAACGTTCTTCTTCGTATCGACTGGATGCTCCACGACGGTACGGGTCCGGATGACGAGGATCCGACCATGAACGTCGAATGACCTTGAAAGTGAAATCCAGAATATATGAGTCGGGACATATGCCGACCAAGATATGTTGCCGTTGGGTAGTAGTTCATGATGTATACTTTTGAATAGATGTGGTCATCCTATGGAAAGTTTGTGGGAATCTGTGTGACCTTGTCGAACATAGGTCGGGAGATGCATGTTTCAACTTTGGCTCTCTTGGAGGCTGGATTCGACTCACTTTGTGTGACGGTGACACCGAAGATTTTTCTGGCTGTCATCGGGTTCTGAGTCGACTCTACAGGTACTACTTTAGAGTCAACATTCTGACACATCATGTAGAGGCATTTTTTGCGATTGACCCAATCGTTATGAGAATTCGATGTCGAATCTACGAGCACCACTTGGCTTCTTTGCTAGAACCGAAAACGCTTGATTTAGATTGACTGTGAGTCAATCTGGGTAGATGGTACTCGCTGACCTGTGACGACGATAGTACAGGTTCACTCACACCCACAAAAATGCGTCAAGCTAGTGCGGGTATGGGACGACGACGACGCTTGGACCGAGCCGTCACATCCTTCTTCTTCTATCTTTTCCCCCTTACAATCTGTCCAACGTCTTGGTTTACAGTGGCCGCCTTAGTCGTCGTCGATCCGACTGTGAAGACGTATCGGTATTTTTGTTATGGTTCGAATGTATTACCGGATACGATGACGAAACTTCGTGGGATTAAACCGTTGGATGGTACTGCTGCTGTCCTACCAGGATATCAGCTTCGTTTTGATGGATCGGAAGGATCACGATTCGAACCTTCTGCTGCCTTTGTCCTAGAAACGAAGAATCCACAAGATAGAGTTCATGGAGTATTATATACCTTGACACCCCAAGACTTCGCCACCGTCGGATCAACAGAGGGGGTCCCATTCGGATACCGTTGGAAACGCTGTCAAGTAATACCGTATGTCGGTGTCGACGGAGAAGACATTGGGAACGAATGTTTGGATTTAAGGAAGACAGGAGAAGTGAAGGCGATAGATGCTATCACATTAATTTCTCCAAAGTCTACTATTCAGAAGGATATACCACCCAGCTCGTCCTACTTGGGAATTATTCAAGATGGTGCTAAATTCTGGAAGCTCGATGCTTCCTACCAAGCCATGTTAGCATCGATACCTACTGCACAGAATCTTATCATCCCTGGTGGTTTATCCGGTCCACTTTTACGCCTCGCGGTACTATTACGGAAACAACGGTAGAAAAACGACGGACCAGGTTTCGCCAGGGTTTTTGGTCGTGTCTGCACGTGGCCCACTATGGGCATCATCTACACTGACAATCAAGAAAGATATATGGCTGTGATGGTGGAACTGCCGTTAGACCCTCACTGTCAGTAAAGAAATTCGCTTGGAGTCTCTTGCACTTTGGAGTTTTTGTGACACCATTCCGGCGTGGCCATGGCAAAACACATTCAAGAGTCAGTGAGACCTAGCCGGGCGAGTGGCTACTTCGTCGATACGCGCAAAGAAGATGTGAAACAGCTTTGACGGGAGTGTGTGAAAAAGTGGTACATGATACTAGTATCATAGTCTGCTACACACTCATTTTGTTTACTGCTACATTTAAGTATACATCTTCTATATTGCAATCGTCATGAACTCTACGGATGGGTCATCGTAAATCCTCCCATCATGTAGTCATCCAAGTCATGGGCTGCGAATCCGATGAAACCTGGCTGTCGCATGGAATTTCGAGTTTCGTGACTAGTAGTTCGTAGATTATCATCCCTGATTGCTTGGGGTGTCGATCCGATGTTTTTTGTTCGCGAATTCGTCGATTTGGGTATCATGGTTTCAAGTAAATGGTTCAGTTTGTCTTGTGAAATCATTCCCTCGTGAATAATTTTGGCATTCCCAGCATTGACGAGGATGAGAGTTGGTAATGCGGAGGGATTCGCCCCTTGTAGGAGTAACTCGACTTTCAAATCAACATTCGGCGATTCGACGTTCCAACGAGAGACTGTGATCGACCCCGAATGTTCTTCTGCACATTTGTGTAGGATAGGCTCAATCAGTTTACATGGGCCGCACCATGTTGCGTACGCATCAATGAGGAGTGGTTTTTCTGAATGAAACAATTCCTCATAGTTTGAATCCATAAGATCAATGACTGTTCCTTCCCTCGTGAGTTCAGATTGCGTGGTCATTTCGGTCTTGTAATTAGTTGCAGCGAAAGCCATAGTGGAACGCCTTGCCAAGGCTGCTCCTGTTACATCGAACCCGATCGGTCCTGAAACGAATGCCGATGTGAGGGGGAGTCCCAAAGCAATAAGGTTGACCTTGACCATTGCACTTTTCATCTTAGATTTTCAATTTTTCCTCTTGCTTTTTTTGTGATTTGTGTCGATCTCAGAGGTGCCAGATGTACAATTTGTGGTGCATCACGGGGCCGGAGACAATGGTTCGTTGCCAATATGTGTAGATGAACAAGGATAAATGACGTTTTGTAGTGTCAGGATATCTTGATTAACAATTCAGCTATCGTCATTAAATGATGAAAAGCCTACGTAGTTCGGAGAATCCCACGATACGATGATGTCATCGTTTGCGATCAAGCCTGACGACCAATCATCATACATGGTTCATTTTCCGGTTCGTTTTGACCATGGGTCCCTACATAGGAAGAGGGAGAACAATGATGACTGCAATGTTGTGATCGTTCCTTTCGGCCCGAATTGGAAATTCGTTCTCTGTCAGTACAATGTTCATGTTTGGAATCCTGGCCAAGCGTCGTCCATAACTTCGCCCGAACGGTGTGACAACTATTTTCACCCCAGCCCACAGATATAGGTTCATCGAAAGCATACAATCAAGAGGCGATGGCATAACCATTTGCCAACTAGTTGGCTGAGAAGCAAACGACGCCATCCATGACAATTCCAAGAGTTTTGGTAAGAGGCTCGCCAAGCCCTACCTCCTTTTCCGTCTTTGATACTGTGGTCCATGGAGTTGCTACTGCGCACAATCTGCACTATGATCGAACGTTGATTTCATTGATCGAACCCACTCCTGGGGTCGTATCGATAGACAGGTACGAGCGTTCGTCATCTCCAGTCGGAGATTCCTCTGGACGTGTGCTTTGCATGGGTCGAGCGAGGTCATGCCCCGCCTTAAACTCGACGCCCTGTCCTACTACTCTAGTCGATCGGTCGAAGGATTCTCAACGAGAACATCGTCATCCCTTTGTACGGCTGGCAGTTGTTGGACTAGTGTTCGATGCTGCAGGGTCTCTCCTACTCACTCGGCGACCGATATACATGAGATCCTTTCCTTCGGCTTGGGTCCTTCCGGGTGGGACGGTGAATTCAAAAGAATCTTTGCTCGAGGCGGTCCAACGAGAGGTATGGGAAGAAACGGGTATTCACTCCGAAGTGGATTCGTGGAAGTTGGAAAGCGTTTGGGAATCAGTCTATCCAACAAGCCCGTTGGACGAAGATATGGACGAAAGAGCACTAGTAGCGGCATCTGCTATCAGAGCCCATCACCTTGTAGTGTATCTTTCTACGACACTATCGTCGGTTTCGCCGTCTCTAGTGTTGTGTGACGAAGAAGTCGAGGCGGCAGTCTGGCTCACTCAGGATGATACAAGAACTGTCGTCGAGCAGGATTTCAAGACGGCGGAATCTTCCAGGCTACTTCTCCAAACCAATACTAACGGTTTGAACGAAGACATGATTCCACTCCGACATCTACTGGGAATCTATCCACACATACTATCAGATGGTAGCCGAATCGGAATGGCGCAGGGAAGCCTATTTGCGATGGAAGAGTACCTTGGATCTATAGGATCACTATTATGATCAAGAAAGGACTCTCTTGATTCGATATTCTTTACGTAATGATGCGGCTCACATCGCAACTGACATCTGTTTAGAAAGTCAGCCTATCAGACTTTTTCGGAAATCATCACGTGAAGCGTCGGTACGGAGACGCGTCAATGGTCCAGACTTCATGTAGGATGGGTCGTCGTCGAGCCTTTGCAACCCCCAATTATAGAGCGAATAAGCCACTAAAACGCCTCTGTTGGACCGCAATCATAGGACCGTGGTTGCGTCGCGACTGTTAATTATTCCAGTTGTATCTATAGAGAAACTATTGCTTCGCATTAGAGAATTGAATCGGAAAGGTCAGGGACCGTTCTTGGTGTCAGTAGTAGTACTGTAGAAGAACTGGCCACCGCAAGATTATGCCGCTGGTCTTGGATCCGGCAATCACGACTCAACACGTTTGTTCCAAAGTGTTCCCAAGAAACATCGGAAAAACTTCCCGTCAAGTGTCCCGGCATAGAGCAATATTTCTTTACTTTCGAAACTCAGATGGGGTGTTCCTGAAGTGTCAGAACATTCGGATCACAGGACCTTATCGTTCTGTGGAATTTTGTATGTAAATATTTGATTACTACAGCATTCGCTGCGTGCTTTTCTAGGTGTCGAATCAGACGTTCTGATTGGTCAATGCGTCTCACAGGAATTTACCGCAGTTGTCAAGAAGTAGATCGGTATTTCCTTACTTGATCGACCGATGCGGGAAATTCCAGAGAGAATTTCATACGACGTTCTCATTGGCCCAATCCTAGTCCCAGGAACTTCCATTCTTTACCTTTGCACGATGATGACTCCAACGGGGGATTCCAGAAAGAGAAAAGCAAAACTCCTTAGATTCAGTGATCATCCTTCGCTTGAGAAGTGCTCATTGTTCAAGTCAAACGAAGTCAGCATCGAAAGAGAAGTTGCATTACAACAACATGGAACTCATCAAGAAAACATCCAAGAAGAGCAGACGCCCCCGAACCCCGAGGGAACAAGACGTCTTGGCGGAGCGAGGTAGTAAGTCGAACCGCCACCGAGGAAATGAGGTCTTCTGGAAACACATCCTAGATAACCGGATGGAATATCTGGCCCTTCCCCGAAAGGGTAAACGCAAGGAAAAGGTGGCGATTGCAATGCGAGTAGCCGAACGAATATTGAACCAAGAAAAAGGTCTCTTCCTCACACGAAACTTGAAGGAAAGTCCTGAATGGTTTGTCCAGGAACCAAAGGAGTACATCACAAAGATCCAGATGGCTCTTCGTGAGGTCAAGAACATACCTTCGACCCTACTTGCGTACGCCAAGGAAAATCACAGCGATGTGTTTGAGATGTACGAAAAGTGTAAGGAAACGCCCCAAACAGAAACAGTTTTCTCGAATCAAGAGGCCGTCAGGTCAAATGAAGTCATGCATGTCGGTGCGGAAGCTCGGTATGCCTGCCATTCGTCTTATGCCTCCCATTCGTCTTTGGACTCTGAGTGTCACGACGTGAGTAAATTCACAGGGAACTGTGATGATTCTTCCATGGAAGACGAAGACCTTGAATTTATTCTTGGTGCTTTTGAGCTCTTTCCTTCAAACGGAGGTGAGATAGATTCGGATACTTCCGATCAAAGGCAGGAAGAGGTGGTCAGCCTCAGCCATTCAGTATGCAGGATTTCTGAGGACAGATCCATGAGCCCACACTCCGATTCGGCCGTGATGGACAAGGGACGACTCCCCCGAAGGCGTTCGTCGAAAGTTGACCTTGAATATGCTATTTCTATGGCAGCATTTCCTTGGGAGAAGTCAGCCTGTGACCCCCTTGTATCATCTGAAGACGTATCGTATGACAACTGGTGTATCGAGGACTATATTGACATTGAAGACGATGGCGGAGGTGCCAAGGCCTAGCCAAGAGGAAATAATGGGCCCCTTCATATTTTGTTGCGTGATCGTCAATCCCACCAAATCCCATCCACATCCTTTACATATTTCTTTATCCTGATCCTCATTTATCACTTTACCCGAAGGTTTGTTTAATTTTCCGGCAAATGCCGACTGCGCAGCAGTATCGAAAATAGAAGCCTAAGCTAAGAACAATCTTCGCGAAAATAGGACTACCGGAGTAAGGGCGTCTTCGAGCCATGACAAGAATTCAGTAGACGATAAATCAGCAACATCAATTTCCGATCAAATCGTCTTCACCAGCATGATAGATTGTTCCTGAGGCGTCCATTGACTGCTAATGATTTCAGTAGAGTGTTGGATGTTGACACTGACTGCGAGGAGATTTTTCAGCCGCTGTGTGACAGCGACTCTCTGCTCCCTGCTTGCGCTATGGACGAGCACTTCTCTCTAGTAGTCGATCGGGCGAGTCGTACGGCGTCGCATGTCCGTTTCCCGCTGAACGTACGAAGGACACTCCTTTCCTGGCGCGAACCACGCAATATCGTGTCCATCAGCGACAAAAGAAAAAAACGAACGATTTTTTGATGGGTCGGTGTCTCTCATACTGCAGAACAGTATTGTCCCCATCACACTTTGTCGTAGCATCACACAAGATACGCACCATTCCGGCCTTCATTGATAAAGTACTGGTCAAGCTATGGTTCTTCGGAATTTTCGTCCATTCCTGGCGGTACTACTGGCATGGACCGCGCAATCAATGGCGTTCTCATTCGATGTACCGAAGCCTTTCGTACGGTACGCAGTTCGTTCAGGTCAAAATTCCGTCATTTCCTTGGCGGTTACCAACGAGGTAGTACAAGGTGATATGTACGAAAAAGAATTTCTGCAGACTCCTCATGATCAGATGGTATCAGATCAAAATCAGGAAGGTGGAGCGACTCGCTCAGAGTATGGAGCTCTGGCCCCTGGGACGGTCGTCCAGGTACAGGTCGGGGACTTGTCGTTAGCCCGGAAGGCGTGGAAGAAGAGGCGAAGGACGGGATCACCTCTATTGGTCCCCTGTAGTATCCTCAATGTAGACCGTCGGAGTATGGTTCGATGGAATCTAATGTTCCTGTTGGAAAAATTTGGACAGGCTCAAGCCGACGGAATCCAAATCAGTGCATCGAACCTTTCACAACGGTATCGAAAGTTTCTTAGTTCTTCTCTCCAGGCAAGTACTTTGAATCTATTGGGGGGGAGCGGGTTGGTTTCTTTGTATTCGTAGCTCACTGCTTTCTTTTTTTTGTGAACAGAAACAAGCGTTAGCATTTGGATTTGCATCAAATGAAGAGCTGATCTCGGATTTGTTCAACAAGAAAATCCAAGATTCATATGGGGTAAAGTTAATCAAGAAACATGATGGCGAATTAGCACTGAAGGCCCCCATGTCCCGTACGAAGGCACAAAAACGTGCAGCAAGGACTCCAGTCCTTCAATTCCGTGCACCGAAGCTTGAAGACCAAGTAGAATCGGAAGGCACGTTGACACATACTGGATTTTTACGATCACGGAAACCCAACCAGGACGTCACTGATCGATCCTACCATTTCTTGCCCCTGTCGGCGGCATTGAGAGTCTCACAGAAGGATGATGTTGATACCGGTAGGATTGAAGATGGTTCTATCCATCCTGCCGTGGTTTTTGACTATGATCTTATCGGCGACGCAGGGTCGCCCCTTCTAATTCTCTCATTGAATCCCCGCGGAGTTCGAGAGAATCTTAAGGTTAAGCCAGATCGCCGGTATCAGCCCATCGATGTACCTCAAGTAGAATTCCAGAATCTCCATGTTGGAGATGGCCCCTACAGAGCTAAGGTGGTCCGTCTTTTGAATGGTCGAGCCTTGATTGACATGGATGTCGGTCGTAAACTCTCGTCGGAAGGAATGGTGAGAGTCCTCGGAGCTCTTCGGTATCAGGACTCGGTCGAAGCAAAGCCAGAAGATAGGAAAACATCATTCATGCATGAAGACGACGACGACGATGATGATGACGATTATGATGTAAATGATGAGTTCGGGAGCCATTTCGAGGATGCTCTCTTTGAGTTTGATGACGGTGACGGTGACTGGGACGAGGATGACGAAGACGACGAAACGTATGACGACGAAGAAGAAAAAGAAAAAGAAGAAGAAGAAGAAGAAGCTATTGCTGATGAGCTTCTTTCTCTGCGTGATAGTGAAAGTTTTGATGAAGGCACGTTTGAAGAAGATGAAATCGAAGAAGATGTTTCTGATCTATTCTCACTGGCCGAAGATGGTACGCTTTCGTACACTGATCCCGAGACTGGCGAAACTGTAGTGATGGGATCTGTGAATGATGATGATGATGACGACGAGAATGTAGGTGATGATGAAGATGATGACGAAGAGGAAGAGGAGGAAGATCAAACTGCGACCGAAATGCCTGATGACGATGAAGACGCCGATTTTGATATGTCAGCTCTATTTGAAACCAACGACGACGGTAGCATGGTGTTTGTCGACCCCGATTCGGGTGAGGCAATGGAAGTTCGCCGTGGCGATGAAGAATTTGAAGACATGATGATGATCAAATCCTTGATTGACAAATACTCCGCCCCGCCTTCTCCGAAGAAAGTCGATTACACGTATACAACGGAGGATGTTGGTGACGTGAAGGTCGTCAACCCTAATACTAGTGAACCCAGGTCATCTGGAAGGTTGATTTCTAAGAGACTAAAGGTCGGCGACGAAATAGATGTATATGTGCGAACGGTCTCAAAGCAGTCCGGACAATTTACAGTCACGACAAACGCAGCAGCTCAAGGTTTGAAAGCAAGGGACATCAAGAAGGAAGGCTCCACTCTAAAGAAACTTAACCGCCTAAAGAAGAGTCTGGGCGGCTCCTTACAAAAGATTTTCGATTTGGAAGGACAGGAGTGTGGAGGAGTAATCAAGGCTACTTCGCAAACGGGTGAATGGTTCTATGTGGAACCTGAAATTGAAGGTCTCCCCGTTGGGGTAGCGACTTCAGTCAATGTACTTGACACGGTTTTAGTCCCCGGGGATCAGGTTCGTGTCAGAATCGCGGGGGTTGATGAAGACAGAGGACAGTTGGCTATGCATTTGCTATCAAAGATATGAAGATTCATTCCTATATAATGATCCAAAATGTTAATCAAATAGAAACGAACTCTTCAGTCGATATCGATATCGATCCATCCATAGCATAAGGTCACTCCATTCAGCTAGAAGAACTGTCGGATCTTCATCTGAGGTCAACCCCGCAAGCACGACTCTATTGGGGTTGCTTCCAACTACGGACAACATACAAAAACGAGTGAGGTATGAATGACAATGACGATGAAAAGAAGGTCACCCCAAAATTCTCTCTCAGTTTTACTTACGGATTGTCAAAGGGGGGTTCAAAGAAGGAAAGGAATTTGTCTGTTTCGGTAGGATCTGCCTCACCAGGTCGTTCAAACATTAGGACGACATCATTACAACCCCATTTGGGTTGATTCGATGTAATCGCACCGACAGTCGTATCGAAATCAAATTTCCTTGCGGGGATAAGTCTACGTTCATATTTCGCACCGACGATCTTCACCGCCGTGACACCAACTAGGATATCTCCCACCTGGATCTTTCCCTGTATATCGGCAAGTCCACCCTCTACTAACTCTTGTACGTAAACACCCTTCCGTGCTTCAATTTCTTCAAAGACGATTCCAAGTGGCTTGGTCATACTCACTTCATATACACCCTTGGGAATGTTAAAGATTTCTGGAAATGCCTGCCGATCTTCTTCAGAAAATGGTTTCATATAGCTATTGAAACTCTTGTAATAGACAAAGTCACCCTTTCCAAAGTTTAAACCAGAACCCCACATACCCGGTACAGTTAGGGCTGTCAATGACATGTCATGTCGGTCGGAGGAAGTTGCTATCCTGCCGCCGACCGTGGACTGTCCCAAATTGACGAATGCCTGGACAGATGTCAATCCGATGATCAACAACGACCAAAACATTGTGTTCGGAGATGATAGTACTGGGGGATTCCGCCGATTCATCATCGTCTTTAGAGCAGTAAATGAAAAGACCTTTGTAGCAGGAACCAACAAATCTGAATTTGTAGGCACGTTGGGATGGAATCTTCATCAGCATGCCTTCGTCAACTTCGAGGGTGTGAGACACAGTGAGGAAAAACGTCATCATCGACACTTTTCTACTTTGACGTGGTCTAGTTCGAATGAGTCATCGATCCCAGAGCACAACAAGACGGACAGACAGTTCCGCAATCGTCCTAGTCGCAAGGGGGGTGGGGGGTGCTTAATAGCATTGTAGTTCGTTGTTTGATGAATGGACGGAAGGATGTTAAGTGTACTGCCCTGTGTCGTAGGAATCGATCTTCATGACCACCCATGATAGCAAACCATTGTACCGGTAAAGAGATACGATATGTAGAAGATACAGGAATTTGGAACGACTGTAAATCAGTACTAGTGACTATCGGTCCGGCAGAATGAATAGAAGATATGTTGTGAACATCGGTATCTCTATGTCCATATACCAGTGAATGATATGAGACTTGTCACAAGAATAAATAGATAGGAAACAAGCCATTCCCCCGATCTTGACACCAAGCAGGGCAGTTGAAATCCTAGGGGTATAGAGTGTTAGACATTTGTCATTAGTCTACCCTTGAGTACTAATACATGTACGAAGATGAGTTTCTAGACAATCCACGTATTACAGTCAATCCAAAGCAACCTTTTTCTGGAACCTATCCGTGTATCACTGTCAATATACATGACGCTCTGGAGATATCTTGAGCTTTCCGTATCACACGACTCCCTTGTTGATTCATATTGTCGTCATCGTCCTTACGTCCGGACGTCCTATCGTAACGTATCCAGTCCTTTCTTCTTTTTACTTACTCTTCTTTTCTCTCATTTCAAATTCAATTTCTTCTTCCTCACCACTATCATCAAGTAAACCACGACGTTCGGCTACCGCACCTGCATCGGGCTGCAGGATTCCAGGAGTGGAAGACGAAGGATTCGTTTGCATATTCCTCCCATTCAATCGATTTTCAAAATTGACTGCAAACATTTGCAAACGTCGTCTAGCACCTTCACCAAGTTCTGTAGTGACGGGTGAAATGGAAGAAACGGAGAGGCGGGGGGAGGAGGAGGAGGAGAAACAACAAAAAGGACACAATGGGGTTAGGGGTATGCTTCAACGAAGGAACATTTTGATGCCTTCCTTCTTGTTCCACAGGTACTCGATATTTACAAGAATCCAACATGGATTGTAAAAGCACATCAATATAATCATCGACCAGAGGGGGAGGGTAACGCTACGTACTTGAAAGATTTTCCATGACATTCACACCTTCCATAGGATTCGCAGGACGACCGGCACGATCTTGTGCGGTAGACGCACCCGGACGACGTTGTCCAGGTGGGACTCCACCAGCAGCAGATCTACGAGCCAAATGAGCAAAGTCTGGATTTCGTGCCAATTCTTCTGAAAATAATTCATCTTGTAACATTCGTGCCAAAGTTTCATCATCCATCATCGCACCGCCACCACCAGCAACAGCACTGTTCGTCATTCCACCACCACGGATAGTCCTATTCGGTGGATACTTATATCCTGGAATCCTTAAAAATCCACCTGGTAATTCTGTTGGAGTTCCACGTCCCCTTCTAGTTGGAACCGGTGGGGCGGACGAGGATGACGATCCCATTCCACTACCACTACCACCTTGTTGTTGTTGGAATTGTCTTGCCAAGGTTTCATCTATGGAGGTTTGATTCTGTAGGGATGAAATCAATAGTTGTGGTGCCTTATCTCCATGACTCAAGATTCGATCACATGTATTTTCCATATGTCCCTTTTCATGTCGTAAGACTGCATCCAATGTTTCACGTGTCCATGGATGACCAAACATTGCCTCCAATGTTGCTAACGCTTCTTCATATGTAATTGCCATGATTTCTGTTTTTAATGGGTTGCTGTCGTTGTTTCTATGCTAGAGTCTTGCCTTTTGCTCTTGTTGTGAAGATGATTCGACTACCAGTAGTTCTGCTGCGGGGCAGACAGGCGAGAAAAAATCTTTGTTACAAACGGGAACACATCAATGTACCTTTCAATGTGAATAGGCACAAACGGATTGACTTTCACTCGACTTAACAGAGGAAGAAACCCCCATACATACATGGGCTTCACACGACCAAGACTTACCTTGTGTAACAAGAATAAAGAGAATGTGCTAGAGACGTATGTATATAGTTCTAACCGGTTTTTCCGCAGGTCTCGTGTCTGTCGTCTTTCTGCCCTCTCTGTCTGTTTCCATGTGAACACGAGGGAAGCCTTCCTTGGCTGCTCCGTTCGAGTCTTGGCTGCCTTGCTGGATGGCATCGTTGTACATACCCATGATACCTATCACAGCAACGCCATGAATCGCCGCCCGCCTCCCCGCTCTCCGACAACAATGTAGAAGATATCTTTTACCCCTGAAAGCAATAGTGTGACCATTTTTTGGAAAATACTAAAAAAGTAACTTGGGGGTATTTGGTCTTGCTGTCGGGCGGAGGGGAGTGGAAGATAGCCAAGAAAAAAATCTTCGCCGGGTTCTCACCAGCTGGTCGTTTGGCTGGTCTCCTTCTTTTGCCTTCTGTCGCTATCTCTCGACCAAAAGGCAGGGTCCTGATACATACATATTGGCAACCAAGACATCATCGAAAGAGGAGAGAGAAAGAAAGAATCCATTCTCTCGGGAGTCCTTCTGTTCATCCCTCGTTTGATCGCTGTATTCCCTCCTCCCACAGCACATCCTCCTCTTTATACACACTCACGAAAGTGTCGAAGAAGCAGAAAAAGCCCCACTATGTTTTCTCTCCTTACTCGGCCTTCCTTTGGGAGGAATCCCCATCTTCAACGCCTCGTTCTTCGTCTAGGAGCGAATGGTGTTACTACAGCGCCTATGGCTAGTACTGGTATGCAGTCACCGTCGCTATCATCATCACCAACACCGTTGTATATGAGTCGATCTATGGCAGCCTATTCATCAACGACATTCAATACTATGTCATCGTCAACGAACAACAACAATAATGATCCACAATTGACATTTGTGGCGAAACCACCGACGAAACTTACCTTGGAAATTGCCAAGGGGATACAAGATGGGAATAAATTAATTTTACGATATGGGATTGGACAACAACGATTACAATTATTATCAACACAAACGAATTTATTGTTGGTACAAAAATGGCAACGGATGATGGAAATTTATTTAGGTGCCCAGTTACATATCATTGCTGCGTTGGGATATGAGACGAATGAACAGGGTATTATGATGTATACACAACAATTGGCAACTTTCATACAAGGATGTGATTATGATACACAAGAAGAATTCCGTAAAATGGGTCGAGAGACATGGCGACATATGTTAGCTACTGCCTTTGCCTTGGATACATCTACCTTACAAGAAGAAATGTCTATCGTCGATGCTCGGAATACTGTCCATAAGGTCGCATCGAAATTAATGGAACCATCCATTTTGGAAATGGTCGCACAAACTTGTGCGAAACTTCCACCCCGTACGTACTATGGAAACAAACCCAAAGAGTATTCGACTAATCGTCGTCGTCGTGGGTTTTTGATTGGACTCATTTTTTAATGGTTTCTTCTCTCACTGTCTTGTTTTGGCTGTATTGTTGTTATTGATGATGGTGATGATGGCCTTGTTGATCGTTCGGTATTTTCATTTCGAATCCAATTTTTTTTCGTCGGGCGGGTGCAAATTTTACCCCATAGAATCGGATCCCAACATGGAAATGGGAATGAAACATCAAATCATACAAGATATTGTAGTGAATCAAGTCTATTTGGGTGGAGGCATTACGGGTACATCCTTGGTCGAAGAATTAGGATTTGGGACTGGTGAACAGGGATATGCCAAAATGCAATATGTCATGGCGTACTATGAGAATGATCCACTCTGTTCTCAATATACTAGTTCAGCCATGATGAAAATTTGGCATGCGGCTGGATTAGATCTTGGTGGTACTCCCGGTGCCGTCGCCAAAATGCCCCTTTCAGCACCTGGGGCCTAAAGAAAGAAGAACGAAAACGAACAAAACCAACAACCGGTAGATAGTAAGTAGTTAGGACACTCAGGACGAAAAATACCGAGTTGTAAACAACGGGGGCCTACCGATACTACTAGCATGAGAAGGACAATGATAGGCCTTTTGCTCCCCGGGGAACCTAGGGATCACGTTTCAGTATCTCGACTACTATTTCTTTTGGTTTTTGTTCGTCACTAGATTTGAGCGGAAAGGAAAGTGGGATATAGTTCTACTGTTCCTGTTATACGGTACCCTCCTGTACCTCTATTCAGCCTCGTAATCTACTACCTAACCTGTCTCATCAAGCCTCTAGTATAGGGTATCCATCACATTTGACCGGCAAAGTTTTTGGCAACGACCCCCCCCCCCCCCACACCACAACACCAACACGCCACAC
>Ga0194115_10002430_pt1 | contig 22145 bp, 23 predicted proteins | sample TA2MahsurfametaG_3_FD_148656 | JGI IMG/M metagenome (GOLD analysis project Ga0194115, IMG submission 148656) | Freshwater microbial communities from Lake Tanganyika, Tanzania - TA2015002 Mahale S4 surface | ecosystem: Environmental > Aquatic > Freshwater > Lake | place: Tanzania: Lake... | reverse complement strand
CCGGATTCCTGCATCTGCAGGATGGAGACAATCTGTGCCTCCGAAAAGTTCTTCCGTTTCATGTTTAAACCATTTAAGTTAGGAAATTTCTCCAAACCCAACTGGTTGAAATATGGGGAAGCCTACAATAATATTTTGACCGCATGGATGGGTAGCAAGATAATATGGGGAATATCTTGTATTTATAAAAGCTGGTATCCAATTTTGATTCGAAGGGTGAAGGAAACTGGATCAGGTCCATACCTGTAGCAGGCTTTACATGATTCGGTTTTTCAGCAGCCGAGTAAATGCCATAGCTTACTGCTAATCAGCTTTTTGTATAAAATCTTTTTATAGTGTATATTAGAGAGTTGTTTCATAAAAACCTGACGAAATGATTAATACAAGTATCGCAAAATATAGAATAACCAAGCTCATTGGCGAGGGGGGGATGGCATCTGTGTATGAGGGTGAACATGAAATGCTTGGCACCAAGGTTGCCATTAAGGTATTGAATCCGATTTTATCGGCGAATGCTCAAATTAGAGAGCGATTTAGGAATGAGGCCCGGCTCATGGCCACCTTGGATCATCCAAATATTACACGGGTCATTGATTTTGATGAGCAGCCTCAACATCTTTCTATAATCATGGAATATCTCGATGGGGAGGATTTGAGTAAAAAGATCAAGCGAAGCGGGCCATTGGCGGAGCGTGCCCTCATTGATACCTTTTCACAAACCTTATCGGCGTTTCAGTACGCGCATGAGAAGGGAATTGTACACAGAGATATAAAGCCTTCCAATATTTTTATCCTTTCGAATGGTCAAGTAAAAATCTTGGATTTTGGCATTGCCAAATTATTTGGTCAGGGGAATGATATGACCCAGACCGGCACACAGATGGGTACTCCGGTTTATATGAGTCCCGAGCAAGTAAAAGGTGATAGATCCATCGATCATCGTAGTGATATTTATTCCCTAGGGGTTACTTTCTATTTTGCGTTAAATGGAAAGCCCCCTTACAACGCCAATACAGAATCTCAATTCGATATTTTTTCTAAGATCGTCTACGAACCACTTCCAGAAATTTCCCAAAGTCATTCCTTCAAGCATATTCTTTCAAGCGCCTGTCATAAAAATCGAGAAGAGCGCTACCAAAGCTGTAATGAATGGCTGATTGAGTTAAAGCTACCACTTACTAGTGCGGACAAGCTGTCTTCAGGCCAGTCTGCTACAGTGCCCCTTTCGAACGAGCGTGTGCCGGTCAAAGAAACTCCTCAGGCAGACCAACCCACCGCTCCTGCCAGCGCCTTGCTCCCGTTTATACTGCCGCCTCGGTCAAATCCTTTGAAACCCGTATTTATCGTGGCAGGTATTTTAGGGGCATTGATCCTCTTAATTGTAGTGATTTCAAATCTGGGAGCTTCCGAGGGGGAAGCCGGTGCTCACACAACGGAAGTAGATTCACTTTCCAGTTTAGGGGGGGGTTCAGCGACCACACCTAGACAATCCGCAATTGATACGTTCGCTACTGCGAAGGACCCGGAAACAGCTCCTGCCCCCCCACCCGAACCGGATACAAAAACAACTCCTGAGGAATCTGAAAGATTCTTTATGCTAGAAAACGACTGCGGCTATGAAGATAATGATTCATACGTCTATGTAACAGTTGATGGAAAGTCGTACGCCTGGGGCGATGAAATTCAGCTGAATAATGGGTCGCATTTTATTCGTGAGCGGATTATTGCCATTTCTAATGATGAAGTGATTTTTGAAGACAATACGAATATTCAAATTTCAGATAGAATCAAAAATTATTCAACGATAACGGTTGAGCTTAATTGTCTTGCCTGTCCTTTCTTTTATTATAAGGGTCCTACCGAATTCGTCTATGGGGGCGAGTTAATACGGAACTTGAATTCAATTGAAAAAGAGCAGCTTGATTGCATGCGCTTACAAGAGGAGTACTTGCAAGGGGATACGCTTCATCTCTTGGTCAGCGAGGAAAAAAAGGAAACCTCTTATTTGGATGAAGTATACCTAATAGTGAATGACTCCATTCGTATTGAACCTGCTTCGGCCACCAAGAATATTCAGCAGCTGATCAGCAGTAGGGATGGCAATTATACGGTAATGAAAATGGGTGACACTTTCGATCTGTATTTTGTCATCCCCAGCGAAGTACAAGTCCGTTCTGCCAAGATCTACAGCTATGGTTACTATATAAGAGATCACCAGCAGTAGTTTCATAATAAATTTTCTCAATGCCTCTACAGGTAGGCGAAGAGAAAGTAGCTTATTATGGAGAAGCTCCTAAAATCAATGTAGTTTATCTTTCGCGGAAATAAATTGCGTCTTAGTTTATTAAATCACCTAATTCTTGTCGATGCCTTTTTCGGATTCATTCAGTTCCTTTTTTATCAATTGGATCTGTCCGAGGTGGTAGTATAGATGTTCGAGAATGCCTGTCAGGTTTTGATGAAAGGTGCCGTATTGTTCACTCACAAAAGTGGTTGAAAGCTGATCATCGGCGAGCGTGTTGACTTGTTGAATGAATTTATCGGAAATACGCCAAGTTTTTTCCAGCAGATCATGCCAGTCAGATGCGGTTTGGATGGGAGACATTTCAAAGCTGTACTTATCCTTGATCAGGAGTGGTCCGTCCTCCAAAACCGAAGAAACGCCTTCAACATAATAACCAATATGGAACACCAGCTCCGCGATGGAATGGGAATGCGGCAATGACCGAGTTGCCTGTTCGGCGGTTAGTCCCACTACGGCTTCTTGCAGTGAGACGCCACACCAATTTTTACCAAAAAAGGCTGCCCGAAACTGTTGGGCGAGTTGTGTAGCGTGATCGGAGTGAGGGGCCATTGAGGTGATGAATTTGTGTTGATTTGAATGTTTTTTCGTATCAGCCATCAGCGAATCAATGTGGTGGTTCCTTTCTTGACGCGGATGCTTCCATCCAATAATTCAGCTTTTACGTAATACGCGAACGTGCCGGTACTTTGTTGCATACCTTTTACGGTGCCATCCCACCCGCGACGAATGTCAGTCGTGTAGAAAATGCGTTCGCCCCAGCGGTTGTAGATGCTGAATTCCAATTTTTTTATCGTGGTTCCGATCACACGCAACACATCGTTACGACCATCGTTGTTGGGCGTAAAGGCAGTGGGAACATAGATATCGGTCATATCAGGCCAGGTGGTGCCGCGGGCGGTACCGGGACGACTGTTACGACAAACAGGCGTCTGCGTTGCAATGACAGAAAGGGTAACGCTTTGTGATGGGTTTAGCCCTCCTACCACATGCAACGTACCGGTGCTACCGGAACTCGGCACAACATAATTGATTCCATCCACCGAAACCAGATAACCATTTGCACCGGCAACCACAGTCCACGTATAAGTGATGCTATTGAGATTGCTATCCACAACACTTACACGAGGCGATGGCAGTTGCGCCCAAAGAACCACCTGCACATTGGTACTGCCGCTTGCACAGCCAGTAGTATTCGAAGCCGTAACGAGGAAATTCGCTCCGGCGGATAGTGGATTGGTTGTGTAAGTTGGTCCCGTTGCCAATACGGCTCCGCCGCTTGCCGCAAACCATTGATACGTAATGCCGGTCAGCGGATTTTGCACCTGCAGGGTAGCGGGGGTGTTGGGACAAATATTCACCGGACTCGCAACGGTTGGTGTAGCCGGCGGCGGATCGATGGTTACCAATACAGCTGTTCGCGTAGCACTCACACAACCATTACTATTGGTTGCTTGCACATAGTAAGTGGTGCTTACATTCAAAGTGGGAGTCGTATACGAGTTGCCCGTAGCGAGCAGATTGCCTCCCGCAGCGGCGTCGTACCAAGTATAAGTTGTTCCGGTCAACGGATTTTGTACTTGTAAGGTGGCGGTATTACCGGGACAAATAGAAATAGCATTCACAACCGGAGCCGGTACATTGCTCTGGGTGATGCTTACCGGTCTGCGGCTGTCGAATAAGCAGTTACCCGGACCAACAACGCTTACATACATCGTAGTATCGGTTGTAAAGGGATTGATGGTTATACTGGTTCCGGTAGCCAGCGGTGCACCCCCGGTGGCACTGCCATACCATTGGTAATTGGCACAGCCCTGGGGGTTCTGGATGGTTAGGGTTACGCTGTTTCCGGGGCAGGCCTGTACGTTGGCCAGTTGTGGCACTTGCAGTGAATCGGAGGCAAACGTGAAATATTGACCATTGGTGAGTGTGGCCACTGCATACTTGTAAGTGCCATTGCTCATGGGTATGATGGAGGTCTGATTATCCGGGAATGTTGGATCTGTTGATACCAGCATATTTTTCACGCAGTGCAATAGATTATTTTCTATGGCAACCGTTACGTTACCGACCGAACCGGTGTTTTGAACCTTCCATACCCTTGCCATACGCGTGACGCGATTATTCATGCCGCAGATGGTCAGTGCCGTATCGGCGCCGTTATCCCCCGTTAGTAAAAAAGAAAAATCAGTACTAAAACTGTTGGTATTTGCGGCGTTTGTTGTCGGAAAATTACCGCCCGTGTAGGTACCGTTGAACAAAGTGATCAGGACGGAAGGATTGACCGATTTGGATTGTTTTTGTGAAAGGGCAGTGGCATCGTCTCGACCGATTCCGGTGATGTCATTTGCGTAGGTGCTGTTAAGGGATCTGTCCCACGTAACCGTTCCATTGGTAGCGGTATAATTATTATTATTTGCGATCAGTTGGTTGAGGGTAAAACCATACTTCACAGCGAGATAGGATTCGATCTTGTTTATCTCGGGTGTCGTTAACGTATTAGAATAGATGATGACTTCTGCCAGATCTATTTGGCAAGGGAGGTTTAGAATGAGTTCATTGCCTAGTACGATCTTGGTTGTGGTGGCAGCAAAATTACCGGGACCGGGGATGGGAATCACTTTGTCGTCGGCGCCATTCAGTCGGTTTACGGAGGTATTCACATTTACATACGCAGTAGACAAGGTATGCTTATTGAGTATAGATGTAACGCCTACGTTTTGTCCGGCTGTAGCCGGCACGGCTTTTGGAAAATCGAATCGCAATCTGCCTGCGGAGTTTTCAAATCCAAGGCGGGCGGCGGTGCCGTTAAAGTCGTTTTCCCATTTGAGCCATACTACGCCACCTTTTAGGTTTAATACCTGGAAGACCGTTACGTTGCTGTTTCCTACCAAGGAGGTACCCAAAAAATTATTGTTGCTGGAGAGGGAGTTGGTGCTGCCGTTGAAGCTGAGGTAAGGGTTGAAGTTTATTCCGGCCGGAAGTAACGTAGGTCCACTTTGGGCGTTGGTCGTGCCCGACAGGGGTTGCACCGTGAAATTGCCGGTTACGTTTGCGCCGGAGAGTTCCTGCCATTGGGTAACGGTGGTTCCGGTGGTTGTAACGTCGTTATCGCCTTTCACCCACATTTTGTTATTAGATGAAATACCACCGGGAGATTGTGCAGACAGGCTCTTAAGCCCCAGTAGTAGAGCGGTAATTACGAAATATTTCATCCTCTCCAGCACGTTGCCAACCAAGTTAATGACTTTTTAGAAAATTACCGGGTACGATTGATTTTTAAAGTGGACACTTACGGGGCAGATTATCGTGTGGGTAATGGGTCAGCGCGACAAAGCTCTGCAATGGAGTATTCCCCTCGTAGAGCTTCCATTACGTTTACTAACTTTTGTTCTGAGGAAAAGAGTCTCCTTGTCTTGCGGCGGATCTCTTTAATGAAGTTCTCTGTAGTTTGTTTTGGCTTCTGTTCCATGTCATTATTGATTTAATTGTTAATGATGGAAACACTCTACTAATTTAGACTATATCTTGTCCACATTATGCTGACGATTTACAATTAAACAAGTAGGCTTGATTACCGTTGGTTCTAACGAAGTTAAGTCTGATTTAACGGCTTTGATTGATTTTTAGTAGTCTAAATGTTATTCTTTAAGACCATTATTATTTTCTAAAATAACAAGTAGACCCGGTTGGAATGTACTCGGATTGGTACGATCTGATACCCCCTCATTTCCTCATAGCCTATCCCTTTTGTCAGTTTTGCCACAAATGATTAATTTGATAGCTTTAATTTTTCTTGTAACTTGTGTCGAAAACCGATTTTTTAAGTTCGAAGCAATTAGTATGGGTAAAAAATTCGGGTTTTCATTTTCCTGGAAGCGAGCCATGGGCATTTCTAGTTTACGTACATCGTTTGCTCGAAGATCAGGCGTCCCTACGACCAAGGGGGGACTTCAACGGAAGATAGGGGCGTTTATTCTAAATCTACTATTTAAGCGATCATGAAAATTTGGAGTTTAATTTTTGGGTTTGCCATTTGTTTTTTTCTCATTTGGATTTCGAAATGGCTAGTCCTTTTGTCCGTACTTCTTATTTCAGCCATCATCCGAAAATCTCGGCAACCACTTTTTATGTGTCCTAGATGTGAGCTAATTCAACAGGAACACATTGTGCTGTCCAGAAAACTTAATTCTCAAATATCACATGGTAGATTAATAAAGACAGGTCGACTAGATCGAAGATATAATACACGATACAACACCTCTGAAACGATTGATTTTGGTGTCGTATGTAAGAGTTGTCAAGAACCATTTAAAACGACCCGAAATTTTTGAAAATGTCATTACGAGGGTGCTTTCTAATTGCCTTTTTAATTTCTTGGTTGCATCCTAGTCTAGCGCAAAGTGTCGATTCTATCTATTTAAAGAAGGGGAGATTACTATTACTTGGTGAGCCATATAGTGGTTCGAAAAAAAGGTCTATTGTAAGACCATGGCATAAAAGTAGTGATGATTCATTGAAATATACCTTTATTTACAAAATATCAGATATAAATTCAATTCAATCAGTTAATATAAATAGTTTTATTAGAAAATCAGCCGATTCCAATTCTTTTGAAGATTGGCTTGATCGATATCCATCTAAGAAATTTTATATTGATTCTGTCATTTATATTAAAGAAGAGCAATTTATTGTTTGTTATTGGGTTGACAATAGAGGAATGCTTTATAGCTCAAATGGGCCAATGCATAATGATCATCAGACCAATATATATATTGTTTCCAATTTAAAAGATGCAATAAAAAAGGGTGAGATTATTCTAACAAATGAGGAGTTTATTGGCCGCGATTCTTTTAGGAATCCATTCGAATTGGCAAATCTTTATGTAAATAGCATTTCAGAGTGGGGGTACTGTCTCTTTATTCTTCTCTATGCACTTTTGGCATATTTCTTTCAAACCAGTTCAGTCCCAAAAAGACTAAAGCAAGAGATTGCTAATGGATTTTGTACTCCAATGAGGAAAATTGATTATCTCATCAAAGCAAAAAATAGATTCTGGGAAAAAGAAATCATTCAAAAATCTCCCCAGACGGGACTTATTGATTTTTTTTGGGGCGTTCAAGGCCAGCGGCATTTGCTTTTATCGGGTGATGTGATCGCATTGCATAAATATAGAATGGCCACGGTACAAGAGGCAAATAATATCTTTCGCTTAATTGATGAAATTAATAGATTGCATACGAGCAAAAAATCAACATCGAAAGTAGGTACTGCTGAAAATTTTAATACGGAGGTTGAAGAGGCTTGGGATAATCTAGATAAGACCATAGATCGAAATATTGCTAACCAATATCGAATATTAAAATCCAAAGGATTAGATACATCTCACTTAGATGATTTTATCAAGCAATATGATTTAAATGTGGATGATCAAATTAAGCTTAATGAATGCGTTATAATGTTAGAAGAGGTCCTAAATACTTGTTATAATCGATCTAAAAGTGATATAAAATAAATTATGCCTAAGCAGGATTTAAAAAGTCCCAAGTTCCGATGCAATGGTTGCAAGGAGTACCACTTTGCGCCAGTGTATAAAACAATACTGCAGTGCCCGATTCATGGCTACTTGTGTAATAAGCATGTTTCTGATTATTCTTGGAAAAATCCGATTGCTGAATGTCAAATTTTCGGAAAAGAAGAGGATTGCGTGTGTGGGAAAGCTACCGTTAAGTATTTATGGTCAGAAAAGCATCTTCTATGGCATGAGGATGGTAAAATTCCAACCGACATGGATGTAAAACAATCTTCTCGTAATAAGATACCAGCTAGCAAGACCAATGTTAAATTAAAGGTTCTGCTTGATTTGTTTGCGAGCGATGTGCTTACGAAAGAGCAATTTTTAAAGCAGATGAATGATGCATTGAACGAAGAGTGATTTCGAAATATTGTTTGTTTCGGATGTCGGTAGGTTCTATTGTGCAATAGAACTATTGCTGAACTGAATGCAGACGATTCGCCTTTAGCGGATGTCTGAACTCCCAAAACTCTCAAACTCTTCAAACTGCTCAAACTAAAAATCCCACCATGCGGTGGAATTTTTTCGTAGACTTGATTACCGTTGGTTCTAACGAAGTTAGGGCTGATTTGACTGCCCTAATCGAATTTTAATGGTCTATATGTTATTTTTTAAGACCATTATTATTTTCTAAAATAACAAGTAGACTTGATTACCGTTGGTTCTAACGAAGTTAGGGCTGATTTGACTGTCCTAATCGAATTTTAATGGTCTATATGTTATTTTTTAAGACCATTATTATTTTCTGAAATAACATGTAGACTTGATTACCGTTGGTTCTAACGAAGTTAGGGCTGATTTGACTGTCCTAATCGAATTTTAATGGTCTATATGTTATTTTTTAAGACCATTATTATTTTCTGAAATAACATGTAGACTTGATAACCGTTGGTTCTAACGAAGTTAGGAGTGATTTGACTGCCCTAATCGAATTTTAATGGTCTAAATGTTATTCTTAAAGACCATTATTATTTTATGAAATAACAAGTAGACTTGATTATCGTTGGTTCTAACGAAGTTAGGGATGATTTGACTGCTCTGATCGAATTTTCATAACGTTTTGCGTGTAGGCGATGTTGCTTTGTGTTGCGCCTGCGGCAAGGCAATATTGCTTACACGCTGTTATGTGAAGATTTGGTGTTAAAATCCAGCTTGGTTCAATAAAATGGAACACGGGTTTTGCATTGGGTTTCTGTGGCAAATCCTCAAGAAATTTGAAGCGTTCGGAACTGGTGGTGGAACAACTCTAATTTGGTCAATCGGTCCCGGGGGATTAAGTATTATTCCATTAGCTAGGCACCAAGCATTGAAAGCACCAACTGCACCAGTATCATTTAAAACTATATTTCCAAAAACTGTGAGCGAAAACCCAATCGCTATATTTTTTTGAATGCAACAAACTAAGTTATTCAATGTACTAATTATGTTATGAGGATATGGCGCAATCCCGGCTCCCCATGCGCTTATACATGCTGCTCTAAAAAAACGATTTGGTGTAGTAACGGTACCTCTACTTTTTGAATAACTTATAGCGTAAGGAAATAGATCTATAAGCAAAAAGCCTTCTCTGGCGCATGCCTTTAAAAATGAAACAGTATCTGGAAAAACCATTCCAGGAAATAATGCATTTTTAATAGCACTTGTCCATCCTTGACCTTTAGTTGGTTTGCCTTTTGCAACATTCCATCTTAAAGGATACGGATTGTAAAAATAATTAAGTGGTTTAGGAGGAGGGGCTTCACCAATTAAGATCTTTTTTATTCTGGGCCTACATTTTTTGCCTTTATTCTTTTCGAAAGCACTTTGAATTTCCACCATAGTCATTTCGGCAGGATAATCTCCTACCGCATTCATTATGCACATGTAGTAAAGATATCGCATAAAGTGGATATGGTAGTCTCTTAAGTAATCTGGAAAAGGGGGTACTGCTTTACCATTGAAGTAACCCCCGGGAATTCCTAGTGGGTAATTGTAATCTGCTGCTATTATCATATGTTTGATATTAAAATTTTCACATAACTTATATATAGCTCTACATTTTACCTCCCTATCGCTCCAATTATGCTGTATTGGTCTGTTTTGATTTCTGTTCAACATCGCCCCCATACCAATACTCCGCCAACATACTCACCATCTCGGCTCTGCCTTTACCAATATACTTCAAAAATGCTGATTCTGATTTGTGTCCGGTGGCGGCCATTATTATGGGGGTTGGAATCTTTCCGAAGTGATTGGTAGCGAACGACCTGCGACCAATGTGGGAGCTGACCAGCTCCCATTTAGCAAATCTGCCATGTTTTTTACGGGTGGCGCTGACCATCCGATCGCCCCTTTTCATCTTGATCACCTCGGCCTTGGTGCCCTGTACCTCAGTCTTCGGCATCGCCGGTAAATATGCGTTTGAGATGGGTATGAGGGGGCAGATAGCATTCCTTTCAAAAGCAAGGTTAATCAATCACTTTTCTGCAACTTTAAGAGCAATTGTATTATTAAATGCCCGAATGGGTATTCTTGAAGATGCTGCCCGTCAACTTATAAATACATACTACCCCAATGAAACACCATAACGCCGATCATCCAATCAGTACCCAGAAGGCTCCAGCTGGATCAATTCAAGATCGCTATCAACTGATCATGAAGCAGGAAACCGATCGTTTCGAGCAAGCAATAAATAACGGAGAGCCAGCCGAATTGGAATTGTTTTATTCCCCTGCCCCCTCGGAAAAAGATGTTCTTGCTATTTCAAAGGCATTTAAGCGGTTGGTTTGACGATAGTGTTAAAGTCGAAATGGCGGAGCAAAGGACAAAAAAATGACACGACTAGTGATCCGGTATTGAAAGAAGGCCAGCTACAGTAATGGAAATTTCAGTGATATCCAATCTACTTCTATCCCGTTTTCTTGCACCCCTCCCAATACCCTTTTTTCAATGTACTGTTTAATGGCTCCCCGGGTCCTTTCATCTCCCTCGATTTTAACCTCATCCAGCAGTCCGGTTACAAATCGTGCCACCGGTTGTATATCGTAAACAGTAAGCTGAAGACGATAAGGATATGCTCCAGCAGGCAACTCCAGCTTCTCCACAAATATCATCAGGTGCGGAAACTGTCGGAACAATTGGGAATAGGCAAACGGACGCATTAGCAAAGAGATGTCAAAGCGCTCCCCCCTGGGCATGAAACCAAACGGATCGTGCTCCACCTGATTGGGATCAAAACCGAAAAAAGGCGTAGCAGGCTCATCCGTCAGCCGAATATCCTCCATCAACTCCAAATTGTATTTATTCACCGGATCCTCCGGTTTGTGTGACCGCATGGCATACAACCGACCATTGGCCCCATCATAGCGAACCGGGTCCAGTAAAAGCGCAGACTCATTCCTATCCCGACCATAATACTGCCCGACCAAAACCTTCACCCGCTGCTTGAGAGCCCGCTCCAACAAAATAGCCTTATCCCGAAAATAAAACGATGCTGCCCGGGTGCCCGAAAGGATGTGCAGCAATTTTGCCATCAACTCCTCATCCGCCCTGCCCCCACCCATCAAAGCCATCAACTGCTCAAATTGATCATCGGTAAGCCCCGGACTGTCGATCATTGTAGGACTATAGATCCGATAAGCCGGCTCCCTCGTCAACTCCGTAGCCCTGCGCTGCTCTACCTGTACCCCCCGCTGATCCTCCAAAACCTGTATATACCTGAAAACCTGCCGAGGCGAAAGCTGATCCTTAGACCTGCTGGAACCCTCCCAATTGGCCAACCCTGCTTGCAATCGACTCAAAGGCACAAACTCTGTCTGCCTCAAAAGCAACTCCAGCTGATTTAATTTATGCTCCTTTAGTTTCATAGGTCAAAGATAAATAAATGACGTTATTTATGTCATTACTTGTTTATTTTGTTTCTTTTTTTGTCATTATTTGACATTTAACATTATATTAAGACTTATTTTATAATATTCCCTGAGTCTTGACCTTATATTAGCAGGTTCGTCATTTTTTTTATCACTCAAAACCCAATCAAATGAGTAAAAAATTCATTAAAACATTCATTTTCAAAGGTTTGACTATTTTGAAACTTCAGACGGTGGAAAAGAGGGGGCTACGGTTTCGCTACTATAAAAGCGAAGTGGGGCTCCGCCTTAGCAATTCGATCTGCCTGAACGGGTGTAAATATTACTCAACCAACCTGCCTGAGCTCCGAAAATTGGGATTTCCGGGGGTACCCCTTGTAAAAAAACGTATCTGTAAAGATGCGGTGGAGGCACCCCTCCACTCGATCGGCTCGCAACCATCGGTTGGTGAGATCGAAGCCAAGCGAGCCTGATCGAACCCGGCAGCACACCGAGCGACCTGACACAGTTCACTTCAATCCATCAACGAAAAAATACCCATGCAAGAAGCACTATTTGCAACCTTGATCGATGACTGGAAATCGAAAGAGGGCGTAGATCGCAGGGGCGATGAAGCGCATTTTGAGATCGCTGAGTTTTTGACCCACGCAAAACCGCAGTTGCCCAAAGAACCAGACGAACAGTTTAGTACGCTGGCTTATGCCTTTTTGAATGGTGTGATTGGCTTGACTAGTCATTTACGGAGAAGTCAGGAGTACGAGGACAGATTGTGGATCACAAAACCCGCCCCGCTTCAGCTTCAGGAAGCCAATCGTTTTTTTAGAGTCGCCAACAACCTTTCAAAGCTGTTGCGATTGGGAAGAAACATCCAAGGGCTGGAATATCCCAAGGCATGTATAAGATCGATCCTGGATACACTAAAAAAGCAGCCCCTGATGATCGAATTGGAGTTGGCCGGGGCAGATTACGTTGAATGCATTTTTTTGATGGGTATGATCGACATGCATTTTGATGGACAAGAGTACTTCTCGCTGCAAAAGATCGCCGAGCGCTATGAGTTACCCAAAAGTTATGTAGCCAAAATAACCAACCGAATTCATTCGTCCAGTTGCACCCTGATAACCGAATCCTTTGTAAACAGTTATTCCTCCTCTACCCTGCATTATACGTTGTCCCTTCATCCAAAAACAGTTGAACTGCTGGTCAATCCGCATCAATACTATGAGCGCTGCTGATTCTTTAAACAAGTAAAAACGAAAAGATGTCAAATACTGGCTCCTATCTGCATTTTTGCCAAAGGAAAGAATTTGGAGTATGGAAACTGTTCATCAAGGTTGAGGGCTGGAAAATTCCAAAGCTCCTGAAATGGTCGAATCCCGTTTCGCTCATCAAGTTTTCTTCCGTCGCGGGGTACGACCACAACAGTAGTTATTTTGAACACAACAACTGGGAAGGTAAATTACCCCTGCGGGAACCGCTGGGATTGGCTGCCGACATTTATCGGTGGAGGGCCCGTCCCCGAGAAATACGAAGACGGCTATCGGCTACCCATATTGACTTGTACCGTGTATCGTATGAAGATTCAGATGGATGTTTTTTTGCGCTTCAGGAGCATTCCAACGAACTAATTGCACAGATCGACGTGCCGACCAATCGAATGCATTTATTCACGATGCGTGTCTGCTCGACCCTACCGGCATTGAGTCAATTCCTTGGAGAGGAAAATCGTTTGAATACCTGGTATGTCATTCAGCAGGGAGAGATCGTTGCCACGTACGCAGTAAAAGGGCCGATCGTTTACTTTCTTTCCGATCAACTGCCTTTGATCCTGAAAAGTATCGAAACATCAACCCGATTTATTCACTTTTAAAAAACCCATTCGTATGAACCATCAAGAATTTGTAAGCGAGATCAAAAAAAGATTGAAGGTGGATGAAAACTGCAAGCTCCATGGAATTTGGGAGAGGCACCCCGAACGCAGAAATGGATCACCGATACCCAGCAGTCTGCTGGAAATAACGGTGTACTCCTATTTTACCCGAACCATCGTCCGCGTTGGATGTCAAGGACCCCATACGCGCGATGAGGTAGGTACCCAGCTAAAGATTGATGTGTGTAGCATGGAAATCCAGCAGGAGGTCATCCATCAATACAATGAACCGTTTTATCGTTTCTCCTATCGAACGGCATACAATGGCGACTTTCAAAAAAAAGATGGCGCGATCGGTGAGATCGATTTTGAAAAGTTGCTTTTCGTTCTTCGCGATCAAACACCGTTGAATCCATATTTATAAATAAAAATAATACAGATGAAAAAAGTGAAGAAAAAAGAACCCATCACCAAGATCAGTCGCACCAAGGTTGAACTGTATCTGGATTGTCCCCGCTGCTTTTACCTCGACCAGGTGTACGGCATTACCCGCCCATCAACTGGAATCTTTACGCTGAACACAGCTGTAGACCGCTTGCTAAAAACGGAGTTTGACAGTTATCGGTCAGCTAAGAAATCACATCCCATACAAGTCCAAAACGGACTGGATCTGATTCCTTTTGAACACCCTGATCTGAAAACTTGGCGTACGAATAAAAAAGGCATCGATACCATCTACCGGGGAATGACTTTTTATGGTATTCCCGATGATGTTTGGATGGATAAGCGCGGGCATCTATACTTGGTTGACTATAAAGCGACCGCCAACTCGACTGGAGCTATAAAAGCGCTTGGAACCAGTGTGTTTCATCAGAAATACAAGAGACAACTGGCCTTTTACCAATGGCTGGTCCGAAAAAATGGGTTTTCCGTATCCGAAACCGCCTATCTGGTATATGCTACCGGTAACAGTGCGCGTCCATCCTTTGATGGTGTGTTATCGTTCGACCAGGTGTTGATCCCCGTACAGGGAGAAACGGACTGGATCGAACCGGCATTGAACGGACTACTCGACTGCCTTACCATGAAAAAGGTTCCTGCGTCAGACGCCGAGTGTGGATACTGTGCGTTTGTCCAGCAACAATCAGATCTATAATTTTATAAACGAATTACACGTGTATGGCTGCACTCGTTAATCGGAGCGATAACCTGATGATGGTGGAATCATTGTATGCCGATCTTCCAAGCTCGATTTATATGGAGATTGATAAAAAGCCATTCGTACCGACCAGAAATAAGATCATCGCCATGTTATATGAACTCGCAGACGGTGGTTTACTAGGGAAGAACCCCCTTATGCGTTTTTTTCGAGAACCGCCGTGTAATTCATACACTTCGATCTTTATCAATTGCAAAAGTGAAGAATGTGTTAAGGAGTTATTAAATGATTTGAGAGAATATACTGAACAGGTTCGGGTCGTTTCCTGCCGCTATTACGGTTTAGTTGAAACTGCCATAAGCAGCATGCTTTTAAAAGATAAATCGAACTATTTCGACGAGCATGATTTAGCGCATGTGGAGAAAACTTCAACGAATATTAATTATGCAGGTGGGGAGATCAAAAGGTACACGTGTGCGCTCAAAACACCATTCATAACGTTCGAATTTGATGTGCCTACGGTCTTTCATATTTACGTTCTTCTTTCGGAACCCGTGAAAGCAAAGAATTTTTTACGGGAATTGATTCTTATGCCGAAGGTGCTACCCGGCTTGTCAACGAATGACCTTCCAAAACAAATGCTGTCCGTAATGAATTATAAAGGAAATGGAAAGGAAATTGACCACCCCGTTCTTACGCGCTGCAAATCCGAGTGGGTCATTACAAGCAATAACCGAGTCACATTTAAGGATTATTCAAAAACCAACTACGAAGAGTTTACCCTTCACAAACGGAACGACAATGATCAGAATGCCCATTTTGCGCAAGAAAGAAGGGACCATTATGAAAACAAACGAGTGATTTCTTGAATTTTCGGAGAAGCCGATTGTAAGTACCCCTAAAAAGCAGACAGTTTAAAACTTAAGTATTAATCTTAAATTTAAACTGCCATGAAAAAATCCCGATTCACGGAGGCGCAGATCGTCTCCGCCCTTAAAAAACAAGAAGCCGGCATCTCCACCCGAGAGATTTGCCGGGAGCTAGGTGTCACAGAGACTACCTTTTACAACTGGAAGGCCAAGTATGGGGGTATGGAGATCTCTGATGTCAAGAAAATGAAGTCTTTAGAGGAAGAAAATGCCCGCCTCAAAAAGATGTATGCAGACCTGGCTATGGACAATCAGATTCTCAAGGACCTCTTCACAAAAAAAGGCTGGGCCCTGCCACAAAAAGGCAATTAACAGAAGAACTGGTACGTGATCAAGGCGTTCCGGTGAGCAGGGCCTGCAAGTTGATTTCTTTCCCCCGTTCTCAGTTTTACTACAGCAGTAAACGGGATGACTAAGAACTGTCGGAAGCGTTACAGGAGCTGGCATTTAAACATCCCTCTTATGGCTTTAGGAAGCTCTTTGCGTATCTCAGAAGGTCTGGCAAGCCTTGGAACCACAAAAAGGTATACAGGGTGTACAAGCTTCTAAAACTGAATAAGAAACGCAGAGGCAAACGCAGACTTCCGGCCAGAGTAAAACAACCACTGGTTCAGCAGGAACGTATCAACAGCAGTTGGAGTATGGATTTTATGAGCGACAGCCTGATGGGCATCCGTAAGTTCAGAACCTTCAACGTAATGGATGACTGCTCCAGAGAGGCACTAGCTATCGAGATTGACACGTCTCTATCTTCTAAACGGATCATTCGCACTCTTGAACGCATTATTGAACAACGAGGTAAACCTAAAACAATCAGAACAGACAACGGACCAGAGTTCACGTCCAAGGATTTTGAACTGTGGTGTAAAGACCAGGGGATTGAAAACCAATACATCCAACCTGGCAAACCCATGCAAAACGGCTACATAGAGCGATTCAACAGGCTGTATCGGGAGGCTATCCTTGATGCCTATGCTTTTATAGATCTTGAAGAAGTCAGATACCTGACCAGGGAATGGATCGAAGAATACAACTACCGAAGACCTCACGAAGCCCTGAACAACCAAACACCAGATGAATGGAAAAGGAAACTAGAAATTACCGAAATTCACAACTCAAACACTGTCTGTTAAAAGGGGCACTTACATGCCGGCTGTCCAATTTTTTTGTTTTAAATATTTTTCTCCAGATTCTATCGCTTCTTTTTCAAGCTCTGTTCCCATTGAGTCGTTCCATCTATTTAAATATCCGAAAAGAGCCACAACTCCAACAATCTCTACTATTTCCCCTTCATTCCAATAGAATCTTAGATTTTCAGCAATTCTATCATCTACTGAATTGGGTATTGTCGAACTTGCAAGAGCAAATTCTAGTGCAGCTCTTTCAGATTCCGAAAAAGCCTTATGCGTTCTGAACTCCCATATATTGTTCATTTTCATGGTCTGATAGCGACAGACCAGGTCTTTTAGTGTCCGCGAGATCACGTGATGGATGCCGGGCATGCCGTTGGCGCTGGGCGGACCTTCATGGAACACAAAGGCGGGTTTGCCATCGCGGTGGGCAATGCTTTGCTCGAAGGTTCGCTCCTGTGCCCAATGGGACAGTACCTCTTTTTCGAGGGCGGGCAGGTTCAGGCCGGTAAACTCGCGGTAGTGGGCGGACATACTGATTTTTCGGTCCGCGAAAATACGGATAAGAGATGAGGAGGAGATGAGAGGATGAGGAGTTGAGGTTTGGGGTTTGAAGTATTTAGTTGAGTCTCAGCAACTCACTAAGAACATTGAACCTCATCCTCTCATCTTCTCATCAAAATTTGGTGAATCTGAAATGAAAGAACCGCTGATCCCGGATCTTGATGCTGTCTGGTGCGGAAGCAGAGGGGGTCACTCCTCCCCGGTAGTAATTAAAAATATCGACTTTGGCACGCTGCCCACTGGCGGTACGGATCACCAGGGTTCGGCCGGGAATGGGGATCAGCAGGTTGGTGGGACCATCATAGGTGTACCAGGCTCGCCCGGAGCCACGGGGAATGGCATAGGAGACCGGGTGGTTATCGACCCGAAAGGTGGAATCGGCGGGTACGGAGGTCAACGTCTCGAACGGGCCATTGAATACGAAGGCGCCGCCCGCACCCGGACCACTGGTCAAATTGTTCACCCGAACGGTAGTGCCGGCAAAAGCGAGGTCCCATCGGTTGCTATTGGAATCTGAATTGGGAATCCATTGGTTGCTCTCCAGACTGAAAAAGGTATATCGTCCGGCGCCGATGGGTTGGCCCTGTGAGGTGGTGCCTACGATGGTGTCAGCAGGTAAATTGCGTACCGTGACCACATTGCCATTCGTTGTTACGGAGTAGGCGCGTTGATCTATCGTTGGCGTTGGCTTGTCCTTTTCGCAAGCGGTTAATGCGATGAGAGCGGTCAGGAGGAGGATTGGATTTCGCATGAATGGATTGTTTTTTTGGGAGGGTGAAATGTTTAACGGTTTTAGGGTTAGCTCAGAGCGTATAGTTTAATGTCAGGTATAGGTTGCGTCCGGGGAAGTTGGGTAAATAAATAACATCTTGGTAGTTGAAAAGGTTTTCAATGCCTGCTTGGAGTTTAAGATTATTCCGGATGGGGATCCCGCCGGAGAGGTTGACCTGAAGAAAGCCGGAAGCAACTTCATCCTGATCGTCATGTACTCCATTTCCGTTGCTGTTGGCGACGATCCACCGGCTCCGATACAGCGCCCGGATGAACAGGAAACGATCTTCGGCCGGCTGGTACGTTAACTTGACCTGTGCCTGGTGTTCGCTTCGGTTCGGAAGACCTATGTATTCACGAGTGGACATGACACGACTGGACCCATCCGGGGCACGGAGGTACTCCATCCCCTTCTTGATGCGATCGAGTTCATCTTTGTCACCGGTTTGCAGCCATTGATAGCCAACCTGGAGGGTCCAATGGGCCTGCGGCCGCCATTTTACCTCTGTTTCTAGTCCCTGGGTGAAAGCCCGACGCACGTTCAGGTAGCTGAAGATCTGGGATCCGTCAACTCGAGTGGCCACTTGCCGAACATCGATTAGTGAGCGAATATCATTTCGAAATCCGTTCAGGCGGATGGACAGGGACTGGGCGGGCTGATAGGAGACCCCCAAGTTCGAACCGGTTGAATATTCTGGGGTAAGGCTGGAGAGATTGGAAAAGTCAGGTTGAAGGTCCGCGATCTGTCCGAGGCGTTGCAGCTCCGTGATGACGCGGATGGCATCCTGTGTACCGTATACGGAATAACCACCGGCGGCATTGTTGGTGAAATTGAGGTAGAGCTGGCGAAAATCAGGCGCCTTGAATCCTTGTCCCACGGATGCCTGAACCGACCACTTCTCGCTGGGCTTATACTTGACCGACCATTTGGGCGTGAGTGCGGCCGCGAACAATTGGTTGTCATCGTATCGGGCGCCGACCACCGAGATCCATTTGTCGTGTAAGGCCCACTCCCACTGGAAAAAGGCATAGGCCACACGATTTTGCTTGATGCGATCAAGGGCATCGTATCGGGTAGACCGTGCCTGGTCGAGTTGATAACCGGTTCCAACGATGAAAGTCGATTTGTCCAGACTCCAATCCACCTGCTGTTCGATACGATATAACCCCTGCTCAAACCGGTCGAGGTAACTGCTATCGGGTTGCTGGATGAAGGACAATCGCTGATCGCCTGTATACCGGGTAAAAAATCCCCGGGTATGCATTTTCAGACGTTGGTTGAACCGATGCGTAATCGTGGGCTGAATATTCCACTCGCTGTTTTTTTCCCGTCCATACGATTCGATGAGTTGTCCGTTGTTCTGAACCGCAAATTCCTGTTGAATGCGGTCTTGGTTGAAACGAATCAACCCCTTCAGCTCGGTCCGCTCCCCGATGGGTCGATCAAAGCTGGTTTGATGCGTGAGTCGGTGGGTCGGCCGAGGCACCCGGTCGGTTGAGAACGGTCGAAAACTGATCGCCTCTGAATACAGAAAGTTATTGCTGTGTCGAAACCTCCATTTCCCAGCTTGATATCCGACCTGTACAGCCAGGTCAACCTGCTGAAACCCGTTGGAGGAGAAGGGAAGGGCCCAGCCCGACTCTGGGTTTCCGGTACCGTACCGGATAGATCCGGACAATTCTTTCTTACCGGGCGATTCGGTAATGAGATTGATCACACCGGCCATGGCCTCTGACCCATATAGGCTGGAGGAGGGTCCTTTTACGATCTCGATCCGCTTGATTCCGGCTAGGGCGATTCGGTTCAGGTCCAGCACCCCGGAGGTACGCCCCACCAGGGGCTGACCATCTACCAGAATGAGCGTATGCTCAGGATTAAGTCCCTGCATCTGCAATCCCACACCAAAGGCACTGGTCATGACCAGCCCATTCTGTTCCTGCAGAATATCGCGTAACCGTAGGGAACCGGCTTGTTGGATTTGGGTCTTTTGGATGAGTGTGACGGGTACTGCCACATTGCCCACACGTCTTTCCTGGCGAGTGGCCGTGATCACCACTTCTTGCAAGGACGATACCGAATCGGATTGCCCCCACGAACAGAAATGAATCAGAAAAACCAGCCACAACAATATTCCACCCTTCATGAGGGCGCAAAGTTAACCGGCGGGCGATTCTCCGGCGACTTATGTTTTGAAAATCAACGTTAAAAACATCAGGCGATAAAACAAGATCATTGAGCGACCACGATCCCGCTGGCCAGCACGCGTACTTCTTGCTTGGCTTCTTTGATCGCGTCGATCTCGGCCTGGGACTTCTTCGCATCCTCGGCGTAGTGCTTTTACTCGGCTACGGAGACGGTCTTCAGATTTACCGCCCCGTTGATCACGACGTTCTTACCGATGGCCGCGACGGGCAGGAAGAAACCATAGTCCTTCATTTTAACGGTGGCGGTCTCTCCGTTGGCCAGCTCGAGTTTGAGCCAGCATCCCTTCTTGGGGCAAACGTCCACTACTTTGGCAGCTACCTGCACGTCGGGGAACTCCGATCCCCCTTTGAGTTTCTTGACCACATCGTTGAGGTTCAGGGCTTCGGATACCATGAATTTAGCTCCGTAGGCATCCCCCGGGTTGGCATCGCCGGCAGGGGGTTGGGCCTGTGCGACCAAAAGAGAAAGCAATGAACCGATCAATAGAAGCGTGTATTTCATAACGATGTTTTTTGGCGTGTGCAAAGATAGGTCAGGAGCCGATTTTTTTCTTCTTCAGTTGAAACATACGGGAAAGATTGAAGCCCATGCGCACCTCCCCTTTTCCCCATTGGCCGGTGGTTTCCGTGATAAAGGCCCGCTCGTTCATGCCGGCGGAGTTGGAGACATGCAGCTGGAATACGTGTCCGCCGGTCTCGATGTCCAATCCCACCGAAAGGGGATTTTGATATCCTGCCGGCAACCCGTTCAGTACGTAGGTATAATCCCAAGTCAGCGCCATGCGTTTGTTGAGTTTCAGCCGTCCGCCCAGCCCCAAGCCCATGATATCATTGGCATCTGTTTGCAACTGCACCAGGTTCTTGTGTACCAGGGTGGGCGTTAGCTGCAGGGTGAAGGCATCACTGAATTTGCGGCCGATGATAGCAGAGAAATAATAGGCCAGCCGGGAGGAGAAATAGTTTTCGCGGGAAGGATCTGCCCAGGGGAGTCCGTCGACGGTCATACCCGCTACCAGTGCTACGGTCACCGGAAAGCTGCCCGGACCGGTCGATTGCCGGATCGGAGCGTATTTGATGAATCCGTCCACTTCTTTCTTGAACGTGTTGCGGCCGATGCCGGCCATCAGGTTGGGCCGAAGACCGAAATCAAATCCCATCCGCATGGAGGCCTGGTCGAGTCCGAAAAAATTTTTCAGCCCCTGATCGATGTTTCCGAACCGATGCAGGATCCGGAAATCCATCGTGCCCGGATTGATGAACTCCATTGAATGAGCGTTGATGACGCGGCTGGACTTGAAGGCCGCCTTGACATACTCTTTCTTCGGGCTGTCCTCTCCAAGGAGTCCCAACAGATCGTCCTGTGCCTGTACCCGTGTGAGGGCGGAAAGCAGCAGGAGCAGCAGAATCGGTTGCAGGGAATTTGGCATTTAAATTATTTTAAAGGTTCAAGTCCGCAATTCACGGTGATTGGTAAGGTAAATTGTAGTTGAGTAAATTGAAAAAGCTATTGCAATGGAAATGAAAATACACAACACACTTTTTGGCATACCAAATAATTCTTCGAATGAGTACAGAAAAAGTAAAAAGAGAACTGAAACAACCGCTCCAACTGCATCAATAAGAAATATTTTTTTCCTACTAATTTTTCCATTTCCTTAAACATCTAATCAGAAACAAAAGTCCAATAAAGACAGTAATGAGTGAAACAATTTCACATCAGTGTTAAAAGTCCCCAAATAATCCATACACCAAAAATAACAAGTGCACAATAGGCACCTAGACCTAATCTGTT
>Ga0194115_10002429_pt1 | contig 22156 bp, 17 predicted proteins | sample TA2MahsurfametaG_3_FD_148656 | JGI IMG/M metagenome (GOLD analysis project Ga0194115, IMG submission 148656) | Freshwater microbial communities from Lake Tanganyika, Tanzania - TA2015002 Mahale S4 surface | ecosystem: Environmental > Aquatic > Freshwater > Lake | place: Tanzania: Lake... | reverse complement strand
ATTTTTTATAACAAATAAAAAAAAAATAAATAACATCAATAACATAATTATTAATATTATAAATAAAAACTTTATTATACATAAATTATTCAAATATTTATGATAAAATTGAATATAATATATTAAAAAATGTATATAATATTTGATATTTATTTATTTTTTTTTTTATTTATTTATATAAAAATATGGATATTATAACACCTTTAGTTATTATAGAATTAGATAAATTATTTAAATTTAAGAATGTAGATGATTCACATAATATTAATCATGCTTTATGTATATATAAACATGGTATTTAATCAATTAAGTGTTAAAAATAATTTACAGATTAATAATAAATGTTAATATTATTATCATGTTTATTACATGATTCAGATGATATAAAAATATTTAGTAATTATTAAAATAATTTATAATAAATATTATATAATGTTGATTAATATTTTATTATGAAATAATTTAATTTAAATATATCTCAATATTATAATGATGTTAAGTAAATTATTGATTTAGTTTCATATTCATAAAATTAAGATAATATATAAAATATATCATTATATTAATTGATACCAAGATATTGTGATAGATTAGATGCTATAGGTAAAATAGGTATATTTAGATGTATTTTATATTCAGAACATGTTAAATAACCAATTTATTTAACTAATGAAATGTTTTAATAATCATTTTATAAATAAAATAATTTAAACAATGTATTTGAAGATTTAATTAATATGATTTAAAATAATAATGAATAGTAAATATATAACTATTTATAAACAGAATAATAATAAAAACGTAAATAGTTATATAAAAAATCTTATTCAATAATTGACCATTTCTTTGATAAATTATTATATGTTGATATACCATAAGATATATAAAATGAATATTTATAATAATAATTTAAAGAAAATAAAAATATAATGATAAAATTTATTATTATATGTATTAAATTCTTTATTAAATTTAATAAATTAACATATTAAGATTTATATACTATTTATGAATAATTATAATGAATAATTATATTTAAAAATATGATTTTTTTTAACATTTATATATTTATTTATTTTATTTATAAAAATAATATTAATGTAATATATTAAAACATTAGATTTATAGATGATTTAATAATAAGAATTAAATATATATGATGATAATGAATATAAAAAATTAAAATAAATTAATGTTTATAATAATGATATATTAAAATAATTAAATATATATACTAAAATTAATAATATAGTATTTCATAATAATATAAATTTATAACAATTAGTATTATATGAAACTAATGTTAAATAAATAGATTTGTCTAAATTATAATAGTTATAAATATTAAAAATATAAAATTCAAAATTAGAATAAATAGATTTATAATATAATATTAATTTAACAACATTGTATTTAAATAATAACAAATTAACAACATTAGATATATCAAATTAAACATAATTATTATATTTAGATTGTTAATTTAATCATTTATTATAATTAAATGTTTCAAATAATTAATAATTATAATCAATAAATGTTAATTACAATAAATTATAATAAATAGATTTATTAAATAACTAATAATTATAAACAATTCATATTGATTAAAATAGATAAATATTTAACTTTAATATATAAAATAATATTAATTTATAATATATATCTATTGATAAATTAGATAATATAAACATATAATATAATTTAAAATTAAATGTATTAAATATATAAACTGAATAAAATGAAATAGATTTAAAAAATAATATATAATTATAACATATATCATTAAGAAATAAATTTATATAATAATTAGATTTATCAAATAATATTAATTTAAAAAATATTAATTTATAATGTAATAAATTAACACATTTAGATATTTCTAATACATAATTATAATCAATATGTTTATCAAGATTACCAAAATTATAATATTTTGTATTTGAAAATTGTAATTAGTTACAATATTTAACATTATCAAATACAAAATTAACAACCATTGATATTAGTAAATTAATAAATTTATCAATTTTAGATATATCAAATAGTAAATTAACACACTTAGATATTAAAAATAATATAAATTTATAAAATTTAATATTAAAAAATATTAAAATATAGTAAATAAATTTATATAATATATCAATTAAATATTTACATATAAAATAAAATTAATAAATTGATATTTAAAATAAAAATGGTATAACATAATTATATTATAATTGAAAATATGATTTTTTTTTAATAACATTTATTATATATATATTAATTAAAATATATTAATTGATAATATATTAACTATTTAAAATAAAAAATAACCATTATAATAATATTTTATATATGATTATTAAACATTATAATATGAAATAGATAAATAAATATTTAAAACATATATTATGTTTAATAAATTTTATTTTGATTATAATTAAAAATTATAATAAATATGTTTATCAAAATATATTAATTTAAAAGAATGTAATATAATAAATAAACTAAAATGAAATAAATAAAAATAGATAAATGTGATAATTTAATAACATTGAATTTAAATACAAATAAATTATAATATTTAGATTTATCATATAATTGTATTTAATAAGAATAAATTAACGTTAATAATAATTTAACATATTTAGATATTTCAAACAATAAATATATCTTAAATTTATATTTAAGATATATAAAAATTATTTATTGAAAATACACTAATATTGATAACATTGATATTTCAAATAATAGATTATTGTAAACAATAAATATTAAAAATACTAATATTTAATAGTTAGATTATTAAAAAAATAAATTATTGAATACAAATATTTAAATAATTCAATATATCCATAACACTTATTTTTTTACTAAATTTAATATATTATCAACAATATATTATTTAATTTCTTTTATTATTTGATCTTTTTATTTACCATATACATTAAATTAGTAATTAAATTATTAATTAATATCTATATCTACAATTTATTATAGTTATTATAATAACATATTTTTTAAATCAACACCTTTTAAACTATGTTATTTATATATAATTTATATATTATAAAAATCATATAAATTTTAATCATTTAATTCATCTATAATTTAATTTTTTAATTATCTTTTTAATATGATATATACTTTATTACTATCTTCATTTAATATTAATTTTTTATTAACATTAAATCTATAATAATTAACATGTTAAAAATATTATATTGTTTATTAGTTTTCATAAATAAATTTAACATAAATATTATATATTTAAATAATTTATTTAACATAATCTTTAATTAATTGATAAAATTTATTATCAATTTATTATGTAAAACATAAATATATTACAAAATAATGTATTTATATATTATATTTATATATAAATTATAAATAATTATATAATTATTTCTTATTTTATAACTTAATATATGTTAAATATTATTGAACATTTTGAATTATATCTTATATTAACTCAACTATTTATGTTTCAAATTTATTATAATATTTTATATATTACTATTTTGTCATGAATAATTATTATTTTGTTTCATATATATTGTTTTAAACAATATAATTACTAAACTTACGATATTAATACATTTATAAAACATGATATATATCAATATTATTAAAATTATTATTAATATTTGTTATAAATTTACAAATATTATCAACACTATCGTATTAATTTTAATCTAAATATATATTTATTAACTATTTTATTTACTATATTTTATATTTATCTTAATTAAAATATTATAATAATAATTAATTTTATTATATTTTATTATGTTTTTAATATTATTTGAATTCATCTAATTTTATATTTAATGTAAATAATAAATCATCTGTATAATTTTTATCATATATTTGTTTATAATAATAATAATCTTATGATTTAAGTGCGAAATATTTATCTAATTTCATAATATTATGATTATTAATAATTAATTAAATAAATTAATTTATATCTCTATTTAATTATTTATATTGTTTACTATAATTGAATAATATATATATATTTATAAATTTATCTTCTTATTTAAACATATTATGTGAACCATTTCTTTATCCTCTACCAATAATTTATCTATATACTTAAATATCTGAAACATTTGATAATAATATAATATTTTTGATAGCGTTAAAATCATATGATTCTTAAATCATTCTTGCTGATATTATAAATTTAATTTATTAACCATAATAATTTTAAGGTGATTAATATATATCATATATTTCTTTTAATTCTGATTTTTTAATATTTGATGTAAATAAACAATATTATTATGGTTAATAATTACATTATTTATTATTATGATTTTATAAATTAACTGAACAATTTACACATAATGTATTATTATTAGGTTTTTTTTTATATTATATTATACCATTATATTACATTAATTGTTCAATAAATAATGCTCCAAAGTTTTAAACATATTAATGAAATATTAATGTTTTACCTTTTATTGTTTTCAATAATTATATAAATTAACTATATTTAGGTGAAAATAATTAAATATCTTAAATAAATTTACCTGTTATATATTAATTTTATTACCTATCTTTTTTTAAAACAATATTCTTTTTAATTGAATTTTATATTTTTAATATACTGTTTTCATTTATAGTTTATGGGTTAAAATTAAAACATATATCTCTTAAATAATTTTAATGATGTGTTGTGTTTAATGACCATTATTCTTAATCTTCTGTATAATTACATTAATATATTTTGATATTTAGTATTTTTTTAAAATCATTCATGTGTTGCTATATATATTTATAACTTTCTGATTATTTATCAATTAAATTTAATATATTTTCACCAATATGAATAATTTTAGGTATATTAGTATTATTTGATTAAAATTGAAAATAAAATATATTATCATTAAAATATTTATTTAATATATCATAATTTATTTAATCATTTATTATAACATTATATTCATTAATATTCAATAAATTTTTTATAATATTTATTTATTTACTCTTATTTTTTTATATATAATCAATATATTTTAAACCATAATCATTTGATTAATTTGTTATATTTAAATCAAATAATTAAACAAATGAATTTAATTATTATATTTATTATAACGGTGTTGCTGATATTAAAAACATAGTTATTTATTTTTAATATATTTTATGTAAAATGATAAATGGTATACCTTATAATAAATTATTTTATGAATTATAAATATTATGACATTCATCAATTAATATTATCTTATATTAAAATTATTTAATATACTCATAATCAATAACAGCATAATCTAAATTAATATTTTATTAATTATATTATTCATCTTACTCATCATTTATACCAATTAATTATTTTTTATAAACAAACATTTAATTTAATAACTTTTTATATGATATAATTTATATTTTTGATTCATCTACTTTAATTATATCACCATTATATTTTAACAAATCTTCTTAAAAACGTTTTATGTTTTATGATATGATAACACTTTAAATACCATATTATTAAAACTTTTATATTATTGATAATATAATTAATGTTTTACCACTACCTGTTTAATAATTTATTAAGTATCTATATTAATTATTTAAAATATTAATATGTGTATCAATAAAGTATTAATATATTTTTAATGATTTATAATTTACATTATGTTATTATATATATTAATTAACTTAATCATATTATTATAATTATTATATAATGTTCATTTTTTATAATATATAATATTTTTTTATTAATATTATTAAAAAATGTAATAATAATTTATTAAATCATTAACACCATCTTAACCTATTATATTATTAATATAAGATATATATTTTAATACATAATAAATATAATAAGATGAAAAATAATATTATACTAACATAGATTAAATTAAAAAACAATATGATATTCAATATATATATATTTATAATAATAATTAATTCAAAGAATAGAGTGATTTAACTATAAAATATTTTAATATTTATACATATTAACTATTATATTGTAAATTATAAAATTAATATATAATATATATATATAAATAAAATAATGGTATTATTAATTATGATTGTTTATAATAATTAATTTAATTAACTGAATTTTTATCTAAATCATATTGTATTGATTATGATAATTTTATTAATAATTAAATAATGACTAATAATGATAATTAATATATAAAATATTTATTAAGATAATAATAATAATATAATAACTATTAATTATTTAAATAATAATTTTTTTAATAAGATTATTATAAATATATTTACATATCTTCAATAATAATATTTATACTATTTCATTTTATTAAATATTATTCAAATATAAATATATATATATTATATGTCTTATTAAAAATAACACCATTAAATTAAATATATAATATGATTATATAATCATCATTTGAATAAATAAATATTAAATTTAAAATATTTATTTTAATGTTTAATAATTTATTATTTATACCATTCAATATTTATGATATTGAATATATTTATATATATATGTTACCAATAATTAATATATTACTAACATCTATTTATTTGAATTTATTTATGTTTTATACAATAAATTAAATAATTTAAAGATTGAAATATGTTTTATTAATAACAATATTTAATAATATTTATTAATTTATATAATAATATAGTTTAAATTATTATAATATATTAATTATTATTATTTCAAATATATTAATATAATTAATGTTATACTGTGTAAAATAATAAATTTAAATAAAGAATTAATTATTGATATATAATAGAAAAGATGTTTTTATGTTTACTATATTAATATTTATATATTCTATTTCTGTATTTATTAATTAAAATATATCAAATTGGTGTTATTTAAATATATTAAATTGTGTTATAAATATAACAATGTTATTCAATAATATTAATTTATATAGTTTAATATTATAAAAATTAAAAATAATAGATAATATTGAATTATAATAAGATATTAGTGAAAAACTATTATAAATATATTTAAATAATTCAAAAAGAATAAATATTATTAAAAACATATATATATTAAATAAATATAATTATGCTATACGTTATTATTATTTATTTATATTTATATTTTTGATAATTAAGTTTATATTACTTTAAATTTTTTAATAAGATTATTAATAATTTATATTTATCTCAATATTAATATTTATAATAATGATAAATATATTATATAACAAATATATATAAAAAAAATAATATTTTCAATATGATTATATTTAATTTAATTAATATTAAATAACATTCATTGTTTTATATAGTTTAATGTATTGAATTCAATTTTTAACAATATTTTAAATAAATCTTGTAATAAATTAATTAATTCATTATTTGTTTAATCATAACCAAACAAATTATTAAAAAATTTATCATAGTTTTCGTTTTATAATTATTTATATTCATATTTTATTTTATTTACTTAATTTTTTAAAAAATAATTAATTATATTAACTGTATTGATAATTTAAAATAAGTTATCTTATCTATTTGCTTTATTTAATAATTCAAATATATAATCTTTAATATATTAATCAATATCATTATATTTTTATTTTATTTAATTTTTATATTAATTATTATCATAATTTAAAAATTTATAATCATCAATTTTAAAACATTATTGTAAAATATAATTATCATAATCATGTTATTAATAATAGTATTATTTATTATCTTTGTTATAATAAATTTTATCTAAAGTATTAATTTATGTTAACCAAAATAATATATTTTCAAAATATTATTTTAAATATTTACAATCTTATTAAAATTTTTCTATCATAAATAAATCAGTTTATGTTTATGTTTTTTTTTATTATTTAAGTAATTATTACATATTTTTTTTATATAATTAATAAAAAAAAAATATATTTTAAAAATCAATATTATAATTTTTATATTTTATTGATAACATTTAAACATATTTCAATATTTAATTAATATTTTATTAAATTTAATTATTCTACTATATTATTAGATTAATTATTATTTAAATTTTATAATTAATTTTATGTTAATGATACATTATTATTAATAATAAATGTGTTATTTTTATTTTATTAAACAAATTATTCATATAAATCATCTAATTATTATAGATAATCAATTGTTATTTATTAATTTTCATTTATTCTATTTCTTTATTAAATACGTTATTTACATTATTAAACAGTTGTTTATATATAAATATAAATAGTTGGTTTAATATAATTAAATTATTATTCATATTCATTGTATAATTTGATTAAATTATCAAATTATTATTATGTTAATGATTATTAATTTAATAAATTTTTAGCAAATATTTATATTGATGATAATATTGATCTATCAAATAATAATAATTTTGGATATTATTTATATTATTTATAATGTATTTATAATTAATAATTTACATATTCAACTCTTTTTTAAATAAAAAGTTATTATAATTTATAAGCATATAATTTTTAATTATTATAAAAATCTTCTAATGTTTTTAATAATTCTTCATCTTATAAACGTTCATCTATATATAATATATCATTTTCATTAATATTTATTTACAAATTATTTATTTAATATAAATTATTCATATGATGATTATTATTTAAATATAATTAAATAAATTAAATTAATGTTGTTTTACCTGAAGCAATTTAACCTTCAAATGAAATTGTTATAATATTTTACATGTTTTTAATAAAAATATAAACAAATAAATAGATAATTAAAAAAAAATCATATTTTAAATAATAAAAAATATATGTAATATCTTGATAGTGTTTAAAATACTCTATAGTTTTTTACAAATATAATGAATAATATTGAATATATTACATAAAATTTATATTCTAAAATAATTAATTTTTAATATTATTTTATATTTTTAATAATTTTTATTGTTATATCGTTAATTGTATTAATCACTAAATTTATAATAGATAAAATAAATATATAAAAATCATCTATTTAAATAATTGAATATGAATTATATTTAATATAATAATAATTATAATAATATCAATTTGTAAGAGATGTTAAATAATAATTTATGATATATAGTGATATAATTTAAATATTTTTTAATTAATTATATGATTTTGTTATAAATATATACAATAATATTAAAAAAATATTTGATTAATTATAATAATATATTTAAAATATATATTAATATTTCAAATAAAAAATATAATAAATTATATAATGGTTTAATTAAATATTAGATAAAATATAATCATTTATTAAATATATTTATAATGGTATTAAAAACTTTGGTTAAAAAATATATATAAATATGAATAATATATATTAATTTTTAAATGATTTCTTTAGTAATTTTTAATTTGTTAAAGATATATTTAATTATTTAAAAGAAAATGTTGTTAGTTTTTTTAAAGATATATATTAGAGAATACTTGAAAGTATTAACATAGATATTGAAAAAAAAATAAAAGAAATATATGATTTTATATTTAAATATATCATATAAGGTTTTATTAATTTAATAACTAACTTTTTTAAATGTATAATAAATTTCTTAAAAAAAATATTTACATGATTCATTATATAATATTATTATGAAATTAAACTATCTATTCAATATATTGTTTTTATTATGTATAATTTTTACTTATGTTATCATCAATAATTAAATTAATTTAACACTTTTAATCTTATAAATACTAGTATATTAATTATAAATTTTGTATTTTTAATAAATCATTAATATCTATATTTTAATATTATTTTTTATTTTTATTATTAATATATATATTATCAATATATATATGAACATTTTAATTATCACATTTAATTAAATGATAATCATTTGTATTAAAATCAAATAAATTATTAATTTTTTTTTATTCATTGAATTATTAAAAAAATTCACATATTTAATTAATATAATCATCACCATAATATTATTATAAATAATATTATTATGTAATAAATTTACTATATTATTAACATATATTTTTTAATAAATTTTAATTTAAATTTTTATTTTAATTTAAATTTTTATTATAATTTAAATTTTTATTATTTTATATTTTTTATAACACAATATTATTATAATCTTAAATAACATAATTTTATGAAATTTATAATATTATAATATATAATATAAAATAATAACTTTTATATTCATCAAATAATTTTTTTATATCATTATAATTTTGTTTATTAAATTATAATTATTAATTATTATATTAAATAATTTCAATACTATTTAATTATTATATAAATGTAATTTATAATTGAATCAATTTTATAAATTAATTTAATTCATATTTATATAAATCAAATTAATCATTATAAATTAATAAATAATATAATATTTATGTAATTTAATTATAGTTATTTTATAATTATTATTAGTAATCTTATTACTATTTATCTGTAAGTTTTTAAAAACCAATATTATCAAATAGATATAATATTATATTTTTATCATTAAATACGTTTAACATGTATTTAAATTATTTTATGTTTTAATATATATAATCATTAATTTAATCATTATATTGAAGTAATTCATTATTATCATTATAAGATAGTTTAATATCATATTATTAATAAATATCATATTATTAATAAATATCATATTATAAATAAAAATTTAATATTTATTTACTATAATATGAGTAAATATAATCACATAACATTTAAACATATTAATGTTCTTTTTATTCATCTATATTTAATACATTTTAATAATTTTATATATTTTCATTTAATTAAATAAGTAATTAATTAAATATTTTTTTTTCATTATCATCTGAATCAAAATTATTTTACATTTTTTTTAATTAAATAAAAAAATAATTTAAAAAATATGTTTAATTAAATCTAAATATTTTTTAAATATAATAAATGTATTAAATAATTAAATTAATAAATAATAAATATATTATAATTATAAGAAATTTAAGATTTATAATTATAATAATAAAATGAATATGTTATATCATAATAATATTCATTATAACAATGGGTGTTAATATAATTACATTAATAAATATAATAAATTAAATATGATTATTTTGATTATATTAATTTTATTAATAACAATTTATAGTGTTTATATTATAATATATTAAAAAATGAATCATTAATAACATTTAATTTATTTAAAGATAATTAAAAAATATAATTAACACCTCATTTTTAATAAAAATTGTTATCAATTTTAAATATAAAAGATAAACATGTTTATAATATTAAGTAAATAAACAATAAATAATTTAAAATATAATATAGTAATAAATGTAATCATTGTAATTAATACATTATGTGTATAATATGTAATTAATAACATAATAATTATTTAAAATATCTATTTTATTTTGAAAATGATTATTTAATATTATAATGTTAATATACCTATTAGTTATAAAAATATTAATTAGCTAAAACTTATTAATGTAAATAAATTGATAATGAATAACATGATTAAATGTTATTAAAATAATAATATAACTTTACATAATAATTATAATAATAATGGTAATTTTAAAATATAATAACATTAAATTAATAGTATTTAAACTAAGAATTATATGAATAAGTTAATTAATTTAAAATTATATTTGTAAAATCAAATATGGGTAGTGGTAAAACAACTAATTTATTAAATTAATTTATATAAAATAATAAAAATAGTAAAATAATTTCAATATCATGTAGAAGATCATTATCAAATTAATATCAATAACAATATAATTTTATTAACTATTAAGATATTAAAAAACATAACATTAATATAAATAAGTATTAATAATTATAAATTTAATATGAATCATTATATAAATTAAAGAATTATTAATAAAATGATTTATTAATATTAGATGAAATTGAATCAATATTAAATTAAATAACACACTATAATAAACATATAAATATATATTAAAATACATCAATATTTATACAATTATTAAGATATTCAAAATAAATAATTATTTTAGATGCGTTATTATAAGAAAATACAATATATTTGATATAATCATTATTATAATAATATATAAATTAATAATAAATATGTGTTATTAATAATAAGTATTTAATATAATAAACAATAAATGTATATAAATATAATAAATTAACAATAAATTATTTAATATAAGATATGTTATAAATATTAAATAATGGTAATAAAATAGTAATAGCTACATCATCATATAAAGATTAATAAAATATTATGAATATATTTAAAAATGATTACAAAATAGCTTTTTATAATGGTAATGATGATTAAATTGATGAATAAACAAATAAAACAATGTTTTAACTTAAAAATGATTTAAAAACTGATGATATTAATAATATATTATAAGATTGTTAAATATTAATGTATACTTCAACATTTACATGTGGTATAAACATAAATTAAATACATTTTCATTCTATTTATAATTTATATTGTTAATCAACTATAAATATAATTGAATCAATATAAATGTTATGTAGAGTAAGAAATTATTAAAAAATTCATTATTGTATAGCTTAATAACATAAATAAATTATTAAATTATATAATAAATATGATACAAAAGAAATGTAATTATTATAATTTATTGACTATAGATAATCAATTATGTAATAAAATTAATATGTAAATACTATATAATTATTAAAATAAGTATATTAAAATATATAATTCATTGATAATTTAGTAAATATAAATAATAATTAAATTAATATAAACAAAGTTAATATTTAATATAAAAATAAAGTAAATGAAAATAAATAATTTATACAATAAATGTCAAATAAATCATATAATGAAATATTATAATATATAAATGAATCAAATTAAATACAAATCAGTTTAAAACATATTGATAAACCATATTAATATAAATAAATAAATAATATAATAAAATAAAATAATTTAATATTATTAATACATTTATATAAAAAAGGTTATAGATATTTATAAGATAATAATGATATTATATAAAAAAAATATAATAGTTTATTATAATATTTCTAAATAAATGATGTTTTAAATACAAAATATTACAAATATATTTGAATATATAATCATTTATTAAGTAATATATTCATTGTTTTAAATAAGTTTTTATATATAAACTAATTATTTTATTATGATAAATATATATATTTAATCATATATATATTAAATTTTTTATTTAATGATTTATTTTATTATTTACAAATTGAACACTATAATTAAATATTTTATTATTAACTCCAATTTTAAACACATTTTAAATGTTATATTTCTGAATGTTTATTTTTACATTTATATAATAATTAATTTTACTAATCAAAACATATTATACATTGTTATGTTTATTATTTTTTTTATTATTTGATTTCTTTATGTAATAAATAATTATTATAATATTGTTTATTATTTAAAACATATTTATTTATTAAATTTATATTTTTAATTATTATTTTAAACATAGTTTTTAATAAATCATTACTTATCTTAAATTATTATATGTCATAATTATAAAATATAAAATATATTATTAATTTATTATTACTAAATTAATCAAAATAATTATTATTTATAATATATTATGTTATAAATAGATCATGTATATTAATTTAATATATTTTATTATTTTATTACAACATTAGATAATTTTTAACATCTTATAGTTATAATTTTTATTTATTTTAAATAATATATTATTAATAATATTAAATTAAATTAATATTAATTTCATCATAATAATCATTTTTTTCATAACATTATTATAAGAATTAGTTTATTTATTATACGTCTATTTTAGATAATATATGATCTAAAATATAATTATTTATAAAATTCTTAATTAATACTAATTAATTAATACAATAATATATTGAATTTTATTATATTAATTTAATTATTATATCTTTTATTAATTATAAATCAAATTATTAAATAAAATATATATTATTTATTATTTTATCATCAAATTATTATATTGTTTATATTTTTTATAAATCAATTTTAATATTGTTCATATAAAATTAGTGTTAAATATATTTATTTTATTATATATTTTAATGTATTAATTACCAATAATTATTATAATTTAAATCATGTTAATGATAATATTTTTTATATTAATTCTATATTCTTTATATATGATTTATTGGTAATAATTATAAACATTATTCATTTGGTTATATTAATAATTAATTATTTTCATAACATATTTATATTTTATCATATTATATATTTAATAATTTTGTATATTGTTTATGTTATTTCAGATACATTAATGTTTAAATATATTATTATATTGATTATTATTATATATAATTCATGAAATCATATACATTTTATTTATTATGATATAAATGTTATAATACAAATAATATATTATCTTGTTGTTTTATTATAAATTCATACATGTTATTAAACCCTATATTAATAAATTTCTTAAATATATATTTATTTTATAATATTCTTTTTTTAATAATACTATTATTAATTAACCATGTTAATATTAAATATTTATTTGGTTAATATTATTTAATATTTTTAAGAATATTTTTAATATATTTTACTATATTTTATAATAATTATATATTATTTGTCATTTTATCTTTAATATTTTATTATGTAATTTAGTCTTATTATTAAATTTAATTTAAATATTTAACTAATTTTTTATATTTAATCATTTTTTATTTAACTTATATTATTTAAAAATTTAATAAATTATTAATATTTATTTCATTATATTAAACAAATTATGGCATTAATTATTACATTATTTATTATATCTAATTTATTTAAAAATTCATTATTTTTATATGAATAAATATTTTATAATAAAAAAAAATATAATAAATTCATTATTCTTATACTTATGAATTTATTTTTTCATAATAATTAATTAATTACTTCATTTATATTGATGTTTATTTTTATTTATTCTTTTTATTAAAACATCTAATTTTTTATTTTTAACGTTAATATTTAAAATTAATATAATCATCATCATTATTATCTTAAATATTAATATTTTAAATTTTATTAAATTATTATTATATTTAATTAATTGATAACATATTTGTATTAATTTTATTAAAATCTAAAATATATTTCATATTATCAACATCATATTTTAATTAAATGAATTATAATAAATTAGAACTTTTATCAATTAATTCTTTATTTTCTAAATACCATTATTTATTAAATAATATAATATTAAAATGTTTTTATTATTATTAAATTGTTAAAACTAAATCATCTTAATTATTAATTAATTAATAATTATGATATTGATAAAAATCAATCATTTATTCAAATACATATTTTAATAATAATGATGATTATTATTATTTATATTTAAATTAAAATATATTTGTGTATGGATATAATTATTTATCTTAATCATATTATTTTTGTTAATAACTATTAATTTTATATTTATAATTATTTAAATTTAACATAAATATAAAATTATTTAAATATTTAGAATCAATTTAATATAATAAGTTTTTATGATTTTTATTATATTACTATAATTCAAAATTTAAACTATTTACATTTAATAAATTTAAATAACATTTATAATTTTCTATATTAAAATCATTAACTAAAATTTAAATTAATTCATTAATATGTTTATAATATAAATTAATATTGATAAATTTTTATTATTTAACTTAAATGTATCTATATAATTAATCATAAATATATTCATTTAATAAACATTTATTATTATTTAATTATAAAATAATTTTAATTTACATTGACATGTTTTTAATAAAAATAATAATAAATAAATATTTAAAACAAAATAAATCATATTTTATTTTTATATATAAAAAAATAGTTATGTAATAATAACAATAGAATTAATGTTAATTAACTGATTTTATTTAATTAGCTTTATAAATTTTAACATTTGTATCATTAGCATTAGCTTAATTTTTTAATTATTAATTATAAAAAACAATATATTAACATAATATGTAAATATAATAAAAATTAAATAAATAAGAATTATTATAACAATAAACATTATAAAAATAAGAATCTATAGTAAATAATGTTAGGAAAAGTGTAATGTATTAATAAAATTAAGATATATTTAGATAATAATTAAAATAAGATAAATAATTTAATAAAAATAGACAAAGTTAATAAAATGAATTTGAATTATCAAATAAAATAAATTCAAAATAAAATGATTAATATTTAATAGAATAATAAGTTAATATACCATTATCATTTGATAATTAATGAATTTATATTATTTTTTTTATTTATATATTAAAAAAAAAATGATAAATATACCTGTAATGAAATCTGATAAAAATTAATAATTATATATCAATATATAACATTTTAATAATATAATTGATTATTAATAATTTATTTATTAAATACATATATAATAAATACCACATATATATTTTATCATATAAAAATAATAATTTTGTTTTTTAAATTAATAATTAGATATTAACAATAAAAAATATACAATGTCTCATTATAATTTAAAATAATTTAATTATATCAAACTAACGTTAAATTTAAACATATTAATTGTAAAATATAAATTATTATAATATTTAATAATTTCAATAATTAATTAATTATGATTAATGTTTTATTATTTATATTACATTGATAAATAAATAGAATGATAATAAATAATATGATAGAAAAATAAAAAAGAAATATTATAATTATTATCATAAATAATTAGCTATTATGTTTAATTAATATAAACTAAAACATAAAATATATAAATAAACTAATTCATTTGATGATAAATAACATAAATATTTATAATAATTATCAAATGATTATATATTATAAATATGATATATATTATATTTTTTTATTTTTAATAAAAAGATATGTAATAAATATTATAAAGTTCAATTTAAAATTTATAAATATAATCAAATTCATAAAAAAAAATATAATCAATATATAAATATAAAAAATAATTTGATTTAGTAAAATAATAATTTAATGAATAAATATATGATATTAATGTTATATAATTCATGTTAGATTAATAACATAATGATTTATATTTAATATAATTATATTAAATATAAGATATTTATGATAAATTATTAATGATATAATTCTTTTAAAAATATAAAAATTATATAATATATTTAATATAACAACATCAAATAAAATAATTACCTAAATCTGATAATAAATATTAATTTATATTAAAATAATTAGATAAATAATTAAGCTAATTAGATTAAGATAAATTATAGTAATATTAAAAACAATATAATTTTAATAATAATATTGATAATTATATTAATATTTATAATAACTTTGTTTAAAAATAACATTTAATATTTGATATAAAATGTATATAAAATGTTGATATATTATTATATAATTACAAATAAGTTTAATAATATAATGATTAATGTTTTATATAAATAGATGATTAATTATATACTAATATATAATTTAAATAATAATATTTATAGAACAATACTATTGAAAATATATTGAATTTATTAACAACTGATGTTAAAATATATAAATTTAATTAAAAATTATTATATTATTTCAATACATATATTAATAATTATGAATAGTATTAATAAAAAAAAGTAATAAAAGTTAATAATATTGTAAATAATAATATTGTAAATAATAATATTGTGAATAATAATACATAATACATATTTTTATAATATATTAAATAATTTATGATATAATAATTTAAATATTGATCAACTATTTATTATTTAATATAAATCATTTATATTAAATGTTAATTATTAATTCTTTTTTTGTTATTTATTCAATAAATTTAATCTAAATTATTTATAATGAAAATCTATATTTTAAATAAATTATTATGTTATATAATTATTATCATTTGTTTAATTATCTTATAATATATTTAATATAACATAATCATCATTTTATTATAAATCTAATTTATTTTAAACATTTTTTATTTCTTTTAATATTTTATTCATTTTCTAATAAATAATGTTAAAAATAATAATTATATAAAAAAAAATCATATTTTTAATATTATTAAATTTTTATTTTTATTTTAAATAAAAAATGTTTAATAATATAGAATTTTAAAAACAATCAAGAATTGTTAATAATAGTAATTAAAATATTCGTAATTATGATGAATTTATTTTAAGTGATAGTAAAAAAAAATAAACAAAATAACCATAATAATAACCATAATAATAATAATAAAAATAATAAAAATAATAATAACCAAAATAATAATATAATTTATTATAATTATTATAATTATTATTAACTAATTAATAATAATTAAACTTTATTAAATAATATAAATTATTAAGTGAATAATAAATTTAAAAAATCAATAATAATACTATAATAATAAATGGAATTAATGTAAATAAATAATAATAATAATTTGAAAATAATGATTAGTATTAAAAAAATATATTAGTTATATTATTTTTAAGTAGTTAATAAAATAAATTAAATGAATCAGATAAAATTATTTTAGATAATAGTATTTTATAATTTGATAATGATAACGATAATGTTATATTTAATCATTTATATGATATAATAAATTATAGTTATATATAAATTAATATTGAATATATTGTTTAATTTATGAATTAATAATATATATATTTTATTTAATAAAATTATTTAAATTGTTTAAATGTATAATAATAATTACATTAGGAAATTTTAAATTATGATAATGATAATTATGTTGATAATAATACACAAAATTTAAATATATCTGAATAATTTATTATTGTATATAGATTTATTAATAGATTAAATTTGATATATTATAAATAATATTCTATTTAAAAAATAGTTGAATTGTTTTTAGATGATTTAGTAAAACTTAACATTGATATTAATACATATAATTAATTTTTATATGATATAGTTTATAAATAAAATAATGATGTGTTAAAATAATTAGATACATATTTATTATAAATATAATAAAAAACGTTTAAATAATTTACTGGTTATTAGTAGTAAACTGGTTATAATTTAAATAATGATGATGAATAATTTTAAATAAAATTACAATAATATATTATGTAAAAAAATTAATTATATAATATAATTTAATAAATATAATTATATAATTATAGTGATAAATTATATATATCATAAGATGATTAGAATAATAATAAATTTATAGATGATATAAATATGTAATTATAACCTTATAAAATTACTTTGAAATATTAAAAAAATATAATTATTAATGAATAATTTAAAGAATATATTGATATAATTAACAAAAAAATAAAAGAAATTAAATTCAAACATGCTAATTAGTAATATGATAATTTATACCCTTATTTTATGAGAGATCTTAATGAATGTAAATATTTTTATTATTATGATAATGAATAAAAAAAATTTATAATACAAGATAAAAACGAATTAATATAAACAATACCAATTGATTATAAAAAAGGTATTTATAAATAAATATAATATATTAATTTTAAATCTTAATTTATTGATTTATGTTATTTAAAAGATTTAGAATTTTTTAAAAATAGTGATTATATAAATTATAGTAAAAATAAATTTAATAAATAAATAAATAATACATAAACTGTTATGTTATATAATTCAATCTTAGATATTGATATTTAAGATTACGTTACATTTGATAAATTTATTTATATATTATATATGATTTATATTAATAATTAGATTGATAGAGATATTAAAGAATTTATTGAAAGTAATAACTGTATATTTAAATAATCTAATATAGATAGTAATATTTAAAATTATAACTAAAAGTTTGAAAAATATAAAATAAATAAATTAAATATAAAAAAACTTAATATTGGTTAAAAAATTGATATATTATAAATACAAGATTAAATAAATAATAAAATTTTAACAGTATATGATGATGTATTTTATAGATATTATAAAGATAATTTTATATCATAAAATGAAGATTAAGATAATTCATTGATAAATATATTTATTAATGATACATCTAATAATGAAGATATTTAATAAAAAAGAAATATTATATAATAATAAACATTTGGTGCTTATAGTACATAATATAATGATTAAAATTTAAAACCATTAATTATTTAATCATAATCAAATGAATAAGATCATTTAAATTCAAATTGTAATAAACATAAATAAAATATTTAATAACATTATTCATTTCCATAATATATTATATAAACAATATCAAATGCTTTTAAAATTAATTGATTAATAATATTTTTTTTTAATTATATAAAAATATGACAGAAAATCATTAAATAAATTCAGGTAAATTATTAAATAATTGGTAATATAATGAATCATATAATATTAAATAATAAACAGTTAATAATGATGTTAATATATAATATACTAATATCGATAATATAATTAATAAATAAACATAAGTTATTTAAAATAATTAAAATATGTAATAAATAATAAATAAATTTAATAATATAAATACTATATATAGATATAATGATTATTAATATTTCAATATAGATTATATAAATAATAATTATTTTTTATATATATTTTAACATGATAATTAATATTATCTAATATATAAAAATATATCAAATAATAAATATAATAAATAAGTTAATTAATAATATAATTTATCATAAAAATAACTTAAGTTATTAAAATATTATTATAATATTATAACAAATTAAATTTAAAATAATGATATGTTATATTTAAATATAGATGATTTATTTGAAATTGTTAAAGATGAATCATTATTATTTACATCATATTAAATAATATCAAATTATGATCAATTAGATGAATATTAAATGAATTATTATAAATTAATATACTATATGTTAAAAAATAATATTTAATATAAGAATTTATTGAATATTACATTATGTTAAGTATATGAATATATTTAAGATACATAAATATTTATATAATTATTATTAAAATATAATGAATATGATACATAAAAAGTAAAGTAAATATTATAAGATATTGTAAATAGAAAATCATTATAAAGTAAATAAATAAATAGATTTATTATTAATAATAAATCTATAGATTAAATGTTAATAAATATTTAAAATAAATAACATATATTATATAAATATAATATAACATAATATCATGATTTATTAATGTATCTATATTATAATAAATAACATGTTATAATAAATAACACAATAGAAAAATATATATAACATTATAATTATAAATAATAAATATAAGCTTAATAATCATTTATATAAGAAATTAAATAATATAATTAATAATTTTATAATTAAAAGTTAAATAATAAAATATTAAAATAGATTAAAAATATAAATATCGATATCAATTTTATTAAATAAACATATATATTTGATAAACAATTATTTAAACTATTATATTAAAAATAAATAAATCATGTTAAATTTTAATCATATTATGATTAAAATAATTAATTAAATAATTATGTATTGTAATAAGATTTATAATATATTAAAGATTAATTTTTATAAGATAATAAAAATTATTATAGATATAATGATTTAATTACATCATATGATATTTAAAACATTAATGAAACATTAACACATTTATATAATATTTTAACATAAGTAACTTATTTTGATAATGATTTATTTAAAAAATTATATTAAAATAACTATATTATATTTAAATTAAATAATAATAATATATAATTTTTCTATGATAAATTTATATTTAATTTATTCAATGTTATTAATAATTTACATATTAAACGATTTTGTTTTATATCAAATAGTAGTAATAACCTAAAATAAATTAAAAATACAAATAAATAAAATACATTTATATAATATATTTACACTAAAATTAAAAATATTTGTAATATTAGAGAATGAATTTTATTATTTATTTTTTTTATTTACTATATAAAAAATAAATGTAATAGTAATTTTATGATAGGAATATATTTAAATATTCAATTTATAATTTATTTATTATTAGAATGTAAGAAGATATAAAATAAAGAATGAATGTTTAACATATTTAATGTGATTAATATGTTTATTATTTTAATAATTATGTTATTAAATAATTAATATAATTAGATATATTTTATTTGAATAATTTATGTTAGTATATAAAAGATTATTATAATTAAACAATTACATTGTTTTAATAATAATTGTTATTAAAATTATAAGAATTAAATATAAAATAAGATATAAATTAATTATATATTTAAAATAA
>Ga0194115_10002428_pt1 | contig 22160 bp, 34 predicted proteins | sample TA2MahsurfametaG_3_FD_148656 | JGI IMG/M metagenome (GOLD analysis project Ga0194115, IMG submission 148656) | Freshwater microbial communities from Lake Tanganyika, Tanzania - TA2015002 Mahale S4 surface | ecosystem: Environmental > Aquatic > Freshwater > Lake | place: Tanzania: Lake... | reverse complement strand
AGATTTCCCAAATCTGATAAGGTCCGATTGCTCGTCCATTATCTCCCACGGCTTTATCGTCCCCACCACTCTCAACCTGACGAATGGCAGCGAGTAGTTCAGGAGTCAGGGCCGCAGGCACACGCACGGGCGCACACACGGGCGCAGGCGCAGGCACACGCACGGGCGCACACACGGGCGCAGGCGCAGGCACACGCACGGGCGCACACACGGGCGCAGGCGCACACACGGGCGCACACACGCACACGCAGGAGAGAATCCAATTCATGAAGTCAGTCCTTTCGGTTTGAGTTCTTCTTGTCCTGAACGAAGGAGTGAAACAAAACAGCGTAGTTGATGATGTCAACACAAGTGTCCTCAAGACTTTCATCCTTGACTTGAAAAGCCCCCGCTTCAACGAAGGAGGAGAGTCTTGATAACTTGTCCGTCATCCGCACAAGCATTCCTGCTTCTGTATTGCAGATTCCCATTGCTTCACATCGTGTGAAGTTAGCGAATGGTTCCGTACCAGCCTTACCGGCGTAGTCAGCATTCTTTCGCTTCATGAGTTCGTGAGCCTTCTTTGTCAATTCGTTATGAGACTTCAATAGTTCGTCACGGGTCATTCTGTGGTCTCCTTGCCCTTGGGCAGTTTCATAAATGGACAGACATTGAACTTGGATTGGTGATCGTCAAACTTACTTCCGTCCTTATGAGTTCCACGGAAGTAATTCTTTTGCCAATCTTTACCTGTAACCGATGGGTCATTAGGATCTTTAAGTCTTCGATTGAAGTCTCCTCTTGACTCACTCCACTCCTTGTATTCGGCATCAACCGATGGGTTGTTTGAAATTTTGTCGGTGAGAGCCGTAAATTTTTCGGGGTATCCCCTCGGATAAGGGAAGAATTGACAGATAACATCACCAGGCTTAAAGATTATCGGTGTGTTTGGGGTAGTCACTTTCCAATTCATCGTAAAGGTGAAAGGAAGCCAGTCAGTTTCGATAATACCAACTAATGGAGTGATATGAGACTTTGGTTCGTTCGTTGGACCCATCGCAAACAAGTTGTGTCCTCTGCTTGTTCTGAATAAAAACGGCAGGGAAAATGTGAGGATTCCTGATCCAAAGTGTGAAATCGCAGACTGCCTTTGTCCAATTGATCGTTTTGGATCTGTGTCGGGAAATCCAATTGTCAAATCTGTAACGGCCCTCCCGCCATTCCAGTGAACAATAAATGGAAATTTGGTCTTGATCTGCCACCCAATAGAATTGCCCATGATTAGTGGCAGACACCGATACGCAAAACGATTTGGAGTTTCATCCATCCAATCACGATTTGGGTTCGAAGGTACCATCTCGTAGCAATCCTTCAACGAATCAAATTCATAGCCTATGATGAAAGGCTTATCGTCATCTTCATAATTCATTTCTTGTTCTTGAGTCATGATTTCCCCGTTGAACCGAAGCCACCGCTTCTGTTAGTCTTAGGTTTTGGTTCTGTGCAGGAATAGAACTCTGCTGCGAACACAGGAACAATCTCTCCCTGACAAATCCGATCTCCGTGGTTGATGCGAACAGGAACCTGACTTGTATTTGTCATCAGCACCATCAATTCATTGATATAGTCAGAGTCGATCACTCCTTCGGCATTCGAAAGCACAAGTCCACCCTTGATAGCAAGGCCAGACCGCATATGTAAACGAATCGAAAACCCCTCTGGAATGTCAAAGACAAGTTGAGTTGGAATCATGGCCCTGTGACCGGAAAGAATGCTGATGTTCTTGGTTTCGCCGTTGTCGGCTGCGGCCAACGACATCAACTCCTTACCGTCAGGGGAGTAGTTCTTGACCATACATCTGCCGTTTGCAAAGCAAGCACGGATATCAAAACAAGCAGACCCTGCCGTTGCATACACAGGGTCAAATGCTTCAGGGTGCAATTTGTGTACACCAACAGACACCGTGCGAATAGAATCGCCCATGTTCATACTTTATACCTCACTTGTTATAGCGTCTATCTTACACCGACTTGTTGCCGCTGTCAACTGATTTGTGGCGAGTTCCTATGGTGTATTTGGGAATTAGTTGCCAGTCTTTCTTCTCAGAGTGCGGAAGAATCTTCATGTGATTGATGGGACATAAAGGTTCTTTTGTCGCATCTTTGTTTACGATCTTTACCAAGCCCCACTCCTCAAGAAGGTTTGCTATTGTGTTCCTTCGACCTTTGTCTTGATCGGGAAAAGCACTAGACAACCCATCAAGAGCAAAGAGTTCTTTGAAGTGAACGATGTAATACTTGCCCTTCTTATGGAGAATGTGACAAGACTGATACAGTTTGTTTTCGGTCTTTGAAGACACACCGATTCGGGTTAGTGTTTCCCTAACCTTCAAAAAGTTTTGAGGATCTTGCAATTCCACTTCAACGAATGTATCTACTAAAGACATTATAACTCCTGACCATAGTGAGGTTCAGTAGTTATTTAGGAATACAGTCTCCTCCACGGCCTCTGCGGAGTTGTTGCTTCTGTTCGTCTGTCAATAGTGACAGGTATTCCGCTGCTCGTCTTTGGTTAACTTGGTAGAGTTCCATGACCAAAGGAAGCATCTCGTCCTCCTCACGCTTCATCCATTTGTCGTAGCGACGGCGACGGCGGACTGAGCCATAGAGGAAGTCATACTGCAACTTCTTGTCTAAAGTCCACCTTTGATTCATGGAGTTGGCGTAAAGAATGGTATCGGGGCTGAACGACAAGGCACGGTTAACCATGTAGGGAAGATAATCCTTCTCTGCTTCAGGCTGCACATGAATCAGGTTCTCCGTCTTCTCGTTTATACTCTTTACGAAATCGAATGGCGAAAGTCGTTTACTCATGCTCATCGGGTAAGTCCAAATCATCTAGATTGATTCCGTCAGGTGATGAGAGATTCACAATTAGTCTAATCGGAATGTAGATCCACTTCATCTTGTTGTTGTCGTAGTATGAGTTCAACAAGAACTGATCATATCCATTGCTACCATGATACCTCGGAATGAGGGGACATTCAATGTAATTGTTAGACACGATGTTATTCTTGTGAACGATCTGTGTCTTGACACGACTGCCATTCAGGGTCTCATATTCAATGTCTAATGTGTATGGATAGATCCGCTCAAGAATTTTGTATATCCAACTGCCAAGCATCATGTCTGACATACCTGTGATCTCAACATAAGAATTGAGACCACCAGTATCTTGACCCTTAGTAGTTTGAATTGCTTTTACTGAGAAGTAGTTGTTTCTTTCCTCAAGGAATTTGCGGCGAACAACTTCGCACTCCTTGCTGAATGTTTCGTAGTGATACTTTTTGTTAAGGCTCTCAGAGACCTTCATCACCCTCGACAGATCCTCGTCATTAAGAATGCTAGACATCAGCATAATTTTAGACAGAGGAGTTGCCTCGGAAACTTCAGATGCGGTGATGGTATCAATCTCATCCCATGCCTTCTGATTAATTTCACGAACCGAAGTCTTGAATTCGGTCACGAAATTCTTGATGTCGTACTTCTTTCCGATCTCATGTATCTTGATCGACAAATCGTTGAGGCTTTTTACTGCTTCCATGACTGCCTCCTTCAGAGGATAGTACGAGTGTATTTATGGTACTGTGTCTGTTGAAATCACTTAAAGGTGCAATCAGCAGCGAGTGAGATACAGCATGCAGCAAGGTTCACTTCCTGATCGGCAACGAATGCTGCTTTATACTGATACTCTGCAATAATTAGAACCGCTTGTGGAATCGAATCTGGTGTCAAGTGATCCTGTAATCCATCGTAAATGGATCTGAAGACATGAGTAGTATCCTTGTCACTATTTTCGATCACCCACTTACGAATGTCTGTGAAACTCTTAGCCTTGAGTGCCTTTGCCAAAGCCTTGATACTGACATTCGCATCTGCCGATAGAACACCAACATCAATCTTTCCACCGACAGAGTATCTCTGCAACTCATTTAGTGTCTTTCGGAAGTCGGGAAAGTTCTTGATGATCAGATCGGCAAGTACTTTTTCGCTGTACTCAATCCCCTCTCCGTCGAGAATAGTCTTCACTCGCTGACTAAACTTCGATGCCACAGAGACTTTCTCAGAACTAAGAATTCTGAAGTCAATGGCGGTGCATCGACTGTGCAGAGGTTCAATGATTCGGTTCTTGAAGTTACAAGTGAGAATGAACCTACAGTTCGCTGCAAACTCTTCCATGAAACCACGAAGAGCAGGCTGAGTCGATGAAGGATTCAGATAATCTGCTTCATCCAAGATCACAACCTTGTTTCCTCCGCTGATAGAAACGGTGGAAGCAAAGTTGCGAATCTTGGTACGAAGCACATCAATACCACTCTCGTCCGATGCATTGATGAACAGCATGTCTAAGTTCATCTCATTACATAATGCTCGGGCTACTGTGGTCTTGCCTGATCCCGCACTTCCTGTGAGAATCATGTTTGGAATCTGACCCGCCTTGACAATGTCATGGAAGGTCTGTTGAATCCTCTCAGGAAGGACACAAGAGTCAATGTCTTTCGGACGATACTTCTCTACCCAAAGGAAGTGGTTCATTCATTCATCCTGCGCTCATAGCGATCCAATACTGAACTGGTACAGTCTTGCCCTTGAAGTTAGCGACTGCCTTGGATGCAATCGAAACCTCATAGTCATCCTGAATCATCTTCAGAGTGTCGATTGTGAACCAGAACGGGAACGGAGCATCAACATCATTCTCCTGTACCAAGAGTTGCCAACTGTTGCCAGTGGGGTTCTTCTTGTCGCACACTCGGATAGCGATCATATCATCTTCGTTCGTGACACACATGTCGGGGGCTTGAAGAATCGAAGCCGCCTTCATGACCGATCCAAGATCCTTGTCACTCATGGTAAAGTTGACAACTGACTGTGGCATCTTGATCTTCTTATCTCCCTTGTTTTGAATGAACTCGGGGTTCGTATAGAAGTACTTCACGGAACGATTGTTGCCATCACCGTCAGATGCGATGACAAGATGGGTGTCCTTGAACTCAAAGACAGGATCCTTGAATAGGCTCACGATGCCAAGGAACTGCGCCATATCGTAGATGGCAAACTCGATTGGGAATTCTTCGGCAACCTGTGCCTCTGCGAGGATTCGGTTGGAAGGACAAACGGTGTTGAGTTTGCTGCCCTTACGAATGAGCAGGCTTGGGTTGATAGATGCAAAGTTCTTGAGAATCGAAAGAGTCTCGGGAGAGATCTTCACGCATGTGCCGGTATCTGTCATGTTTCCTCCTTGTGGGATGCGAAGAGTATACAGCCCACAAGGAGGAAGTCAATCAGTCAGGTGCTATAGCCGAAAGATTATTTGCTGACAGCCAGTCAAACACTCTGTTTGTAGGCACAACCATAAGAATGCGTGTCCCATAGTTGATTCTCACAATGATACCAATGCATTCACCAGTATCTTTTGTAAACACACCACCTCCACTAGAACCAAGTGCACCGTTTGAAGTGATCTGCATATGCTGCTCTTTTGTCCATTCAACTTTGCGTCGATTGTTACTCACGATTCCATCCGTTACGGTGTTGACCTCCCCAAGAGGATTACCAACAGCGTAAACCTCTCTTCCGATTCTCGCTTCACTTCTTTGGAATATCGTATCCATCGAATCATCCATATTGTCCGCATTCTCTAGTCCAACTATTGCTGCGTCAAGGGATTCATTGTGAGCAAGAAGAATTCCTTTCCATGCATTCATAGGAACATCGGAATCATACGGTGTGAAAGCAACCGATATCTTTCCTTTGCCAAATTCTTTCTCGTCTTTTATCACATGTGCAGCAGTCATAACAAACCAACAGCCATCTTTCTTGTAGAGAACTCCCGACCCTAGACACTTCTTTCCCTCTAAGGTCTCATATAGAATCACGACAGAGTGTGATAGCACTCTCTCTGCCACATTCTTAGCGTCCCCATAAACGACCACGGGAGCCTCGGCTATTTTTGCCTTGACTCCCGCACGATCTACAGATGTACTTACTGTGACTGCAAGAAGCAGTCCTACTACCCAAAGGCTTCTCATAGAACACCTCCTTCGGGGGGTTTAGCCCTACAGTATATTTAGTTTTCCAAGTTGTTTGATTACAAGCACTTATGGAATAGACTGTAGGAAATGTACCATCTGCTCAGTTGTATCGAACCTGTAAGGTGACTCAGCGAAGTTCTTAGATGTGATTCGGGTCGTAAACTGAAGTGTAGGACTTGTAGTTCTGTGAGTCATATCCATACGAACTGACCACTTGTATGGTTTGTCTGTAGGTTTGATCTCTTTAATTCGGACAAGTCTAGCAACCTCATTCCCTTTTGTGTGGGAAATTTCAGGCGGCAGTTTGTCATCGTCATCAAACATGTAGAGTTTGGCCTGATTCGATGGTGTATTTCCTGCCCAATCTTCCATGTAAATTCTCTTTGCTTTGATCGTAGTGGGGTCTTGGTTGCAGTAGAGATGCCGCACAACTGAAGTAGTTGCCAACTTCTCGTCAACTTTTGAGTATGATCCTCCACTGGCTTTAAGTCGAATCTCAACCTGTGCGGCACCCTTACATGCATCGGAAAGTCGTGGAATACCCCTAATGGCGGGTGTACCACTCGATCCCGTTGAGAATAGTCCTCTTCCATTGATGTATATGAAATGCACATTCTTCTGTCTCAAGATCTCTTCATAGAACTGAATGTTGGCAGAATCCTCCATGTACTCATTGATGTTGAATGTGAGTTTATCTCCACTTTGAGTGAAGATAGTTCCCTTATTTCCAACATCCTTCCATGCAATTTTAGAGACCTTTCCGAAAGGTAGTCGGCCAGGAATGATCGACTTCTTGTGAAGTGGAGTTGGATCCATTGAAGTTCGAAGATACTGCTGAATTTGTTTAATCAATTCGAACTTCTTAGTATGAATCGCCCTGACGATTCCGAGCCATATTTCTTTATCGACACGAACCATCTTTCGTCCACTTTGAGTCCAAGATGTTTCAGTCACATCTTCAGCCTTCTCAGGATCAAAGTTATTCCGCAATCCAATCTGAGTTCCTTGTGCGCTCTCGTCTTTAATCTCAATGTTGATATCGCCTGAGAATGAAGATCCCGCTACCTTGCGTACTTTGATAACCAAATCGGGTTTATCATTGTCGTTTCCTGCACTATCCCCAACTGTGAATCTGGCTTGGCGAGTGCTTTGCAGCAGATTCTCAGCAGCACACTTCATTGATGTTGCGATGGACTTCTCTAATGCGAACCCGTGTCCGCTTATAGGGGGGCATGTGCCCTCTGAAATAAGAATTTCAGGCTCAAGATATTCTTGTTGGCGAATGAAATCAGAGAGGCAAATGGGTTTCATGCTCATATTTAGCCAATCTTGAATGCATCAAGATGTGATTGTTATCTTAAAGCCGCCTATCGGATTTGAACCGATGACCTGTTGATTACAAATCAACTGCACTACCGCTGTGCTAAGACGGCGTTGGTGGTCCCGAAAGGCCACCAGAGGATCAGAAGTCCAACTTCTTCGTTCGGCTCTTAACGAGGTATGAACCGCTACTATTGCGAGAAATTCGACTGTCCAATTCGTTGTAGACCCCACCGATCTCACGACGAATTTCGTCAATTTGATCACTCAAACTACGACTAATATCGTTAAGTTGCTCTTGTTGATACCGTGAATCATCACGAAGATCAATCATGTCACGGTAACGCCGAAAATCACCGCTCTTCTTGAGCCAGAGAACGAGGAAGACTCCTGCCCAAATGCTCGTACAAACACTCACCCAGAAACTAACATTGTGCATCATTCTGCACCTCCTTTGTTGTACTATTATAGGGATCGAATTGAGTATGTCAATCAGATTATCGTGAGAGAGCAATAGATTCTGTTGCCCATTCCACGGTAGGTTGCGAAGATCAGTAGATATCTTTTACCCTTCGCCCTCCATAGTATTCCAGATTTGCTCATTCGTTTAGTGGTCTTACTTTGCCATCCAGCAACTCTTGAATACTCTTGTATCTCTGACTTCATCTTTGTGGGTATAGTTCCTCGGAAGAAATACCCCTTGATCGAACCTGTCCAAACATTTGATTCTTTCATCATCGAAACTAGTTCGTTCAGGTGATTGAATCCGGCCATCTTGGATTTGCCCCTCTTTCCAAGATGCATTGATACTTCTGCCATTTGATCGCTATCGGGTGAGCAATCAGCAGATTGGCACTTCTGAATCCTTGCGTAGTTTCGGATTGCTTTAGACAATTCCACTCTTCTTCTTCATCATGGATATCTTACGCTTGGTTTCGGGTCTATTCATGAAGTCCTCGATCTCTGCCAAACCACGAATACGGTATGCAAAGTTTCCGTATGGACTAGACTTCATATTACCTTCAACATCTGTAAGAACTGATAATAGTTCTTTCGAACTAATCACTCCGACTCGATCAGCGAATCTTTGCAAGTCGAACTTGACCAGTTTCTTAATCGTCGATAGTGGCATAGTTCCCATTCCTTTAAGGTAAACATCGGGATCATCTGTTGACATGGTAAAATCAAGTGTCTGTGCCACTCTACCACCAACATTTAGGGTCTTTAATGCTTGCGGTTGATCTTGCTCATTAATGATACCATTGATAGCATCAATCATTTCTTTACTGGTGTTTTTGAAGGGATTGTTCACATTTGTTATTTATGCTGGTTCAATTCTCAAACAAAGCAGTCAGCCCATCGTCCATCTTTGAATAGTTGAATGCCTTTTCTTCCTTGAACTGAATGGAAGTTTCGCTGCCATCATCCTTCCATCGAATAGGCTCATAGGTGGTTTTAGAGGAGGACTTTTTATGGAAGTCATTGAGCCACTTGGCTTCCTTCTTAGCGGCATCCTCGCTATCGTAGACGGCCACGATATTGGACCTCTCGACCAAGTGGCCTTGAAGATCACCACCATGCATGATTCCGATTGCCCATAGTTTACGCTTTGCCATAGTACCTCCTATAGGATTCGAACCTACGACTTCTTCCGTGTAAAGGAAGCACTCTAGCCGCTGAGTTAAGGAGGCGAAATGCCGAAGGTGGGAGTCGAACCCAAACGCTCTTCAGAGCAGCGGATTTTGAATCCGCCGTGTCTGCCATTCCATCCACTTCGGCTGTGCGATGATTGTAATGCTCGATTAGAGAGTGTCAACTGTCAAAGACCAAGTTTTTTCAACTCTGCGATTGTCTGATTCGCACTCTTGTGATAGATTGCAATACCACCTACAGCAGTCCAATCTTGGATGTTCTTCTTCCAATCATCGATTAGAATGTTTGGCTTACCGTTCGTTGTTGCATAGTCTTTCTTCTGATGACGAAGCACAACATTTGAGAAATGTGGCTTGGGGTTCAAATTCTTCTCAATCCATTTCAGTTTGTCTGCCTTTGATGACGGTTGCCATGTTGTCGTGTGTGCAGAAAGAATCTCAACTTTGTACTTCGTGATGTATTTCCAAAGCAATTTACCATCCGGCATCCAAGGAAGGTTTGCGAATAGATTGGGGTGTTCCTCATCCATCCTTTTCTTGATCGGATTGATAAAGGAGTCAAAGTTTTTGTTAGACAAGTTTGGAATGTTGTACAGTTTGGCTAATCCCGCAACAAGATCAACCAAAACTCCATCCATGTCACAATAGATTGTTGGTTTATGTTGAAATGCTTCGGGGAAGTATTCTAAAAAGTCTTTCATAGGATTGCCTTCACTAACTTGTTTCTTACTGCATAAATCGCTGCTCGTTTTCCTGCCTCAAGATCCGATAGATAGTGAACACCAGCAACGACTCTAGAGTCACCAATTCTGTCGGCAATCTCACCGAACTCGTCCGTGTGCTCAGGATGTCTCTCCGATAGAACCGTAGCGAACATCCAGGCATCGAACGAATGTCCAGAGGGATAAGCAGGAGTTGACGGATCCTTGATTCGGATAACGATTTTCTTACCGTACTCTGGTGCGATCTGAAATGGTCTAGCACGATTGAAATGCATCTTCAGGTGGTTGAGAAACCCGTCCGTCTTATTAGTTAATCCATAGAACCAATCTCTCCCATAATACTTTCCTGTAAGAGACTCTGTTTCGTCTGACCACATGTCGTAATGGTCATCCAAATCGTCCATTCTCTGTGCAAATTCTCTTTCCTCAATAGTGGCTTCCGCCATTCTATTGATGATGTAGTTCAGTTCATTGATGGTCTTGGTGCTGCTGTTGGATGGCGGCATATCAAGAACTCTTGACACAGGAACTCCAGACATCAAAAACTTACTTAGTGCTGTTGATGGATCGTTCTTGTGTTGATCAATCTGTACAAGATACTTCGACTTCATGTAGCCGACAATTGTGTCCAACGAATTAATCTGCTGAAATCTTAGCATTAGTCACCTCAGTCTGAGTAGATACTTAGTTTGATTCACTGCCCCAAGCATCTCGTCACGAATGTTGAGCAGATCGGTATTCTTACTGTCAAGCATCTGCGGAACATCCTGTGATAAGTAGACGATGAACTCATCAAGGAAGGCAATAACAGTCTTATTGTCCTTGTAGTTGTCTGCAATGAATGTGAAGTTATCTTTCGCAGACGGAACTCCTCCCTTTGATCCGGCCAAAGTTTCGATGAATTCATCTGCCAGTTCATCAAGTGACTCATATAACTTGCCAAGTGCCTTGTGTTCTGCGTAGGACTTGGTTTGCCAGTGATAAACTCTTAATTGAGCCTGAACTGTCAGTAGTTTGGTGATGATGTTCATAGGGCTATTTATGACTTGGTCTTACGGGACTTTCGGGCTGTCTTTGGTTTACGCTTTTTACCAAAGATCGTATCCCAATTCTTTGACCACTTCGAATAGTCCACCTTTCGATAGATGTCGCCCTTTCCTGCGCTATGCTTACTGCCCAATATGAACCCCCTGCATCCACCAATTTGGTGCTTGAACATTCTTCCACTTGGCAAATCTCGCCTTATCACCAAGGTAGTAGTTGCGATAGGCGGTGACCGCATCTTTAGAACGATACTTGTCGGGCATCGCCTGTGCGAAGGGTGTTAGATCGCCAAGTGGAATGTTTTTAGGGCAACTACTGAGGTGAACAGAAATCAAATTCTCCATGGCATGGATCTTGTGATACCTAAGATTGTATTCCATGAGCATGGCAGATGCATGCTGATACAACCATTGGTAGTTCTTGTTTGTACGCATAACCCATTGTGTGCAAGGGTGATGTACCATCGTTGCAAGGCATAGCGTCTGATTTCTATGATCCCAATGCTTGACATTCCTACCCGTCTTGGTCACACGGGTCGTAGGCTCACCGTCTAAAACACGATGCGCCGTTGACATCATCTGTGCGCTCTCGACAATCATCTTTACGACATGCTTGTCGCAAAGGTTTCGTGCGGCCACTTGTGGGGCAGGATCTAGTACAAAGATGTTCATATGGCAATTGTAACAGCAATTCGGACGATGTCAAGAATCGGGGTGACAGGATTTGAACCTGTGACCTCCTGCTCCCAAAGCAGGCGCACTACCAAACTGTGCTACGCCCCGTACTGATCCGCCTGGATTTGAACCAAGACAAGGAGAATCAAAATCTCCTGTGCTACCTTTACACCACGGATCAACTGGCTCGGAAGGATTCGAACCTTCAACCCTCCCGTTAACAGCGGGATGCACTACCGTTGTGCTACGAGCCATCAAAACGGACAGAGAGGGATTCGAACCCCCGGATGGCTTCAAGAACCATCGGCGGTTTAGTAAACCGCAGCATTAGACCACTCTGCCATCTGTCCAAACAAAGCGTATACGCAAACGGATGAGGAGGGATTCGAACCCCCGTTGGAGTATAACTCCAAAGTAGTTTTCAAGACTACCGCATTCGACCACTCTGCCACCCATCCAAAATTTCACTCCGACAAAAACTGATTCTGTTCTTTCATTCCTCTTCGTGCATCTTCAAGGATCTTCATATCAGCATCAGCGTATCCCTCTTTGTATTCTCTCCAATAGGGGTCATCTGTCGTGCCTGATCCAAATGGGCAACGGCTTCTAGATCCACTCTTTCTGTCGCTGTATCCGTCACGGTATCCTTGTCCTGGATTGTAGTTCATAGTTTGTCTCCTGAGTGGATCGAAGGGGATTTGAACCCCTAACCCCTGCCTTGCAAAGGCAGTGTTCTGCCGTTGAACTATCGACCCGAAAGAGAATGACGGGAGTCGAACCCGCAACATTTGGCATGGAAGGCCAACACTCTGCCATTGAGTTACATCCTCAAACCCCTTGCATCCCTGCAAGGGTACATGTCATAAGAGACTTTTTGATCAGCCACCGAACGCCGTAGTCAGACCGGTCGAAAGATGCGACCAAACGCTGACAGCGAAGTTCTTAAGGAAGACCACACCGTTCCATGCGAACGGAAGAAGTCCAAGCGTAATCAGAAGGCTACGGTTGATGCCGACCTTCGAAAGAAGGCACGACAACTTATCGCAACCACCAAACAACGGACACGAACCAGTCTCATTCTTAGCCATTTTTTCTCCTTTGTTGAAGTTGAATTGGGGATGGCTACATCCCCGAATGGAGGCGGGGGGAATCGAACCCCCGTGCTAATACAATTCTTACAAGAACCACTTTACCTACATGCTTCCCCTTGATATTTCCTCATGAGGCCAAGGGTTCCTCATGAGGCTCTCACATGTTTCTCATACGCACACGGCACATGTGAGTTAAGCCGTTTGTCCCTAGTGCGAGTCCCGATATACAGAGTTGGACTATCGGGATCATCCAACTCTTTCTCACCGGTTTTTAGGCGGCGAGAGCAAGGCGACGCTGACGAGCAGCGGGCTTTGCGTAAACGAATCTGCGCTTCTTATTGGCAGTTGTTGTTTGGTCACATTTTTAAAGGAGCCTAGTAACCATCTCCTGCATGCTGTTCTTGTATGTCTTGTCTAGTCGATACCAGTTCGCCCCCTTAGATTTGCGTTTCGTACTTGCGCTTCCATTCAGAGATAGGAATCATAATGATTTCTTCTCCGAACAGATTTGGTTCTCTTGTTGCCCACATGTTCAATGTGTCGGAAGCAATCTTGAGATACTTAACTTCGTCCTCATCAAGAATCCGACTTGTGGGATCACCCTGAATCGCTTCCCAGATTAGGAATTCGATTTCACTCTCCCATGCGGCTCCATAATTTCTTTCGCTGATTTCCCGAATCTTGGTCACGATGTAATCAGCAAGGACTTCACGAATGCAAGTGCTTTGAGATATCTGTGTAGAGTTTTCCATGGCGATGTTGGAGTAATTATAAAGAGTGTCGGTGAGAGTGTCAAGAGACACGAATCAGAATGTATGCATAATCTTTTCCAGTGGGAATCGAACTGATTTTGAAAATCTTGCGATCATCTTTCAATATACCAAATGTATCGGTAATCGTATCGTTCAGTTGAACAAAAGGACCACCTTCCATATCGATGTATTCAATCCCGCTGCTAGGGTCATTAGTGAACCCTCCTCTAGTGAACATCGTGGTTCCCTCAAGAGAGTAGAGATTCTCTTCGATCTTCGTTAGGATTCTATCCTGACCGTATCGGCTCTTGAATGACCAACTACTCTTTTTCATTTTCCGTTTCTCCGTCATGCTGTGGTGTAAACTCCACGCCATCTTCCTTTGTGAAATCTGCGGCATACTCCCCCGCTTTACGCCAAAGAGTAGGATCCATCTCCTTAACATAGGATGCGAAGTTAAGAGAGAACTTGACCAATGCGATCAAGGTCTTTCTATCTTCCTTTTCCCAGTTGATTCCGCTCTTATCGTCTTCCATATACATCTACTTATGTCACATCTTTGAATGACCAAGGGGGGGATCGAACCCCCACGCCGTTTAAGGCGGCAGATTTTAAGTCTGCTGCGTCTGCCAGTTCCGCCACAAGGCCAAATAATTCCTTTCCGAATGACTTTGGTGGGAGTCGAACCCACAAGGATGTTACTCCGAAGGTTTCTAAGACCTTTGCGTATGCCAGTTCCGCCACAAAGTCAAATGCTTCGGGTGGGGGTCGAACCCACGACTTACTGGTTAAAAGCCAGTTACTCTACCAACTGAGTTACCGAAGCAAAAGCGTCCCCGACAGGATTCGAACCTGTGACTTACTGCTTAGAAGGCAGTTACTCTATCCAACTGAGTTACGGAGACAGGTTTGGTTTCAGGAGTTCTCAGATTTGTTTGGAGGATACTCGACCCCAACAACAAACGAAGTGAGATTGTTCACATCAAATGATCTCCATCCATCCTTCTCCAAGTCCCAAACAGAAATGTTGCTCAGAGGTCGAGGTCTCTGTTCCTTCTGCCTCTTGTAAGACTCTGCCGCTTGCTCAATGGTACGGGACGGAAGACAGTCACTACGAAGAGTGCAGTACATCTGTCGCTCGGTACCATCCGACTTGGTGAAGTTGATCAAGCAAATGTGTTCCGATAATGCCTGCCGAAGAAGATGGACAGATTCGGTCAGTTCTGCAAGTTCATTGGTGGTGAGTTCATCGTTGAGGTTGTTCATACCACAAGTATACCCCCGACTCAAACAAATGTCAAGCCCGGTCTTCCAACCTAGTACGCAAGTATTCAGCATACATCTCAACCCAAGTCTTCGGTACCCCATAAGATTCAAACACAAATGGCTTGCCCTTCATGCGTGAATAAAATTCTCCAACCTTCATAGGCTTGAATTCTCCCACAGATACCTCTCTGCCAAGACCGGGAAAGTCAACAGAGTTTCCTTCTTCATCTGTCGCCTGAGTTCCAATAAGGTATGCTTTCTTGTCGTTGTAGGGCTTGTAAAGAATCGAGTCTTGATTGTACTTCGACCCTAGTTTCTTGAGAATGCCCTTGAGATTTCCGTTATCAGCCATCTTTTCACCGATGACCAGGTAACATCTCTCCTTGACATCCTTTGCCTTATCGGTCTTGTATCCTTCGATGTAGTGACCCTCAAGGCGATAGAAACCAAACCCCGCTGCACGAATATCAGACTCCAACTTCCGACTTCGGTCTAGATTCTCGGACTTGGTGTATCTACCACGGGAAGCAGAAATGATTCCAATGTTCCTCTCTACCGTGTGTTGGTAGAGGCGAACCATCGATGCTTCGTTGATCAAATAAGTATTGCAGTTTTCCAAGATCATCCCTCGTCAGGTTCTCCAAGATAGTAGTCACGATCATCGTGATGCGGTTCATCATCAGGCTTGTTATCCATCTGATTGAACATCTGATTGATTGCATCAGTCAGATACTTGTTTAGATCATCACCAAATGCCTTGTTGATGTCCTTTGGATTCTTGTTGACCTTCTTGAACTTCCAGTTACCATCGGCTCCCATGTAACCTTCGAACCATAGTTGGTTCATGTAGTTGTTCTTGATGGAATTGTTCTTGAGCCGATTCATCTCCTCGATGAGAGATTCGAAGTAAGCATTCCCCATGAGTTGATCGTCAACTCCACCCGATCTCTCAACCATACTCTTCTCTACGGTTGCAACACTTTGCTTGCTCATCTTCGTCACATCTTCAACCATCTTGCGATTCTCCATCATCGCATTGATGAACCCCTTGGGAATACTCTTGTACTTGTGAGCCTCAATTGACATTCCCTCACCATACAGTTCGGCAGCAACAGACAACTCTGTGATTGTCTTGTTGAGAATTCGAATGAGTCGAATGAGTTCTTTCCTCTCACGGGCTAGTTTGCTATTTGCTTCAAGTAGAGAGTAGAGATTTTGGTTGTTCATGCTGATAGTTTACTCCATTGTTTGCTATGTTCAAATGAATATCACTTAGATTTGCTGGTTTCAGGATACATTTTCGACAGATCGCTCGCTATTGCATTCCTATCTCCAAACGGTGCCAATAGACTCATGAACCAATTTATTCTTTCTATCTGTGAATCGTCTATTCCTTGCTTTCCAGCCTTCTTCAATCTGAAGTAAGTGAAGTCCTTTGCCCACTCTGCTGGAGCAGGAGCAGTTTGCCCATATGCCTTCCCTGTGAAACCTGGTTTCATAGGATTACCATTCTTATCTAAGTGAACAGGGAGAACCTGTCCACCACTCTTTATCATTGTACTTCCTGCTGTCTGCCAAGACATATTTCCATACTTCTGTTGAGGTCCACCCACGATAACTGCCAAGTCACCATTGATGTTGAGTTTACCATAGTCCTTGAATACCAAGTCGGTCATGGTCATCCTTGCACCAAGATGTGTATCGAGAAGAATGTCATTAAAGACCCTTCTTCCTCTGTTATAATTCTGTCGGAGAGCAATCTTATAGTCAGTCAAAATCCAAACGATGTGAATGTCCTCAGGTTTATAACCAGCAGCCCGAAGTGTACCAACAATCCAGTATGCATCTCCCTGTGACTTGAGAGTGCAGTCGAACATCAAGTTTGGCATGTAAGATCTAGTACCACCTGGATTGAATAGTATCTGTGAGATTCTTTTCTCCTTGGGGTCAAAGTCTCTCATGAGTTGATGTAATTTGGATGTGTCCTCAGGATTTCTCATATCAAGTTTCGAAACCTGAGGAAGCAGAAGTTGCATCTGTGTGCTGAGTCCCACTCTCTGAGAGGACTTCGATAACTTGAGTACGAGATCTTTTAGATCATCGACATTCAAGATCTTGTAGTTCTCTCCCTGAATGAAGTGATTCGTGGCGTATGACTTTCCCGATCCTGCTCCACCCGAAAGTATGACTGCTTGACCGTACTTCTTTCCTCCTCCGAGGATGAGCAACTTCTCTTCCAAGTATTGTCTGAATTTATCATATGTCTTCGACATCTTCTTCCCCTTAAACCTTTAGTTTTGGATCTGAACTCTTAAAGTCTGGTTTCTTCATCGCTGTAACCATGACCATCTTCTTCATGCTACCTTGCCAATCCAGAGTGAAAGGCATATTCAAATCCTTACTCACATCATTGATGATTGCCTTCCAATCGACTGGATGTGTACTGATCTGTTGTGCATACTTTTGGTATGTCTTACGGAACGCATCTTGGATTTCTGGAATGCTAACTGTACCACCATATCCACGGCTACCGTTGATTCGTTCCCAGAAGTGTCGTGTGAATGCTATATCAAGTTTCGCCGCACGAAACATGTTGTCCAATACAGACTCAAGTCTCTTTAGATCGTTCCATGTCACGGGCGTGTGCGCCTGCGCCCCCGTGCGTGTGCCTGCGTATGCACCCGTGGTGGGACGGTCACTTACGATTCCTTCACCCAATGACTCTCTGATTGCCCGTAGTATTTCTGTGGAAACACTTTTACGACGCTTACCTATTTGCTTTCTGTTTGTGATGATGCCTCTTGATTCCTCAAGAGTTTCATCTAATTCCCAAGGTCCATAGTGACCTGTGGACATCATTTTCTTTTTCATGTCTGAGAAAGCATATCTCTTGTAAGCACCCTTTTCCTTCGGATCAATCTTACCGATTGCATAGTACACCGCTCTACTCATCTCAACTTTCCGTCCATTTGAGTAGTCATAAACTGTGTCTCCATCCTCAACCCAAGCATGAGGGAATCTATACCCTTTAATTTTTCCTTGACCATATACCAGAGAGTGTACTAGAAGAGGGCTACCCTTGGCTTTCATCTTAGGACCAAAGAAATCGGTGTAGAACCGCATCATGAGATTTGCAGCCGCCTGCATACAATCTCCATCTCCATCATGTTTCTCCGTGATGTAAGACTTGAATGACTTCATCTTGTCCTCGACTGCCATGCTGGTGTTTTTGGTAAACTCTTTGAATTGACTGCCTCTTCTTTGTTTGCAGAGACCGCTTTCATCCAGTTCATAATGAACTCTCTTCTCTTATTTGCCAAATCAGCGTTTTCAACTTCCCAAGGTTTCATCGATTTCTTCTTCTCTGGATAGTCCTCAACATCAAAATTAGATGCAACTCTATCCAAAGCAAATCCTGCTCCACCACTTAAGTAGAGCATATTCGCTGTGCTATTCTCATTGATGTGTTGACGAAATGATATCACGGGAGTATTTAGCCATATTGAAAGCGAGAGGGTTTCCCCTCCCGCCCCTTGCCAAGGTCGATGTATTTGTTTGCTATGTTTATAGCACCACGGAAGATGTGACAGAGGATGCAATTTCTGTCAGGTAGTTTGCAAAGATTCCATGTATTTCTTTCTTTGCATCCTCGACAGTACCAATCTTCGGATCAACTTGAACATTCCATGTGTTTGATCGAATCGAATTGTTTGGATTTTTGCTGTACCAATCGTCAAACTCTGCACGAATTTGGTCACTCGTACCGGGCACAATTAAGGCATCTCTGGTGTAACCATAGTTTGTCCAGACTCCATCCATGAAAATAGCAGGGGCTTTGCTATTAGCATCCCAAACAAGAATTGATCTAACAAGTTCCTGTTTCGTTTGAACTCCGTCTTGAGTGGTCTCTTGGCCTGCCCCTCTAATATCATAGAACTCTTCAAGGCACTTGCCTTTCCATCGATTTTGAACTTCAATGTCTGTTGTATCTGTCGGTTCAGAGTTGTGATAAATAGGCGATGCTGGCGTAGTAAGTAGAACTCTACTGTCACTCATGTATATTTCCTTTCGGTGTATTTATTGATTGCTCTCAAAATCGTTCAAGATCTTGGGAGTATTACGAGCCATGACCACAAACCAAATCAGCCCCCCGATCAAACAAGATGTTCGGAAGTACGAAAGGGAGAGACTGTCCTTCGTGAACTCATAGAGGGCGAACCATGCCAGATTGAGTCCAATTGAAAGAGCGAGAGTTGTGATTGCAGTAAGGAAGAATGCGACGATGATTGTGGGCTTTTTGTATTTCATGTCTGCCTTTCTTGGTGTGCGAACCCCCGTCGCATGAGGGAAGGTCGCACCGAGGATTGTGTAAAGGATAACGCCCCTTGCGGGGCGTGTCAAGAAGTTCTTCGAAATTCCTGTTCCTGATTCGATTAGAATCGTTTGCTTAGTGCCTTGAGTAAGTATGAGGCACCGTCACCACTCTTACTCAGTCTAACTTTGCCGCTCTTGACGCATTCTTGTGCGCCGATTCCGAAACCACTCGATCCGCAGCCCCACTCATTTCCTCTGCTCTTGAATTTGACCATTCTACGAACTTGATCGCAGTCACGATAAGCAGCAAAGAATTCATCCATGTTGCCTTTTGTGAAGTCCTTACTAAAAGAAACAGAGGTATTACTCTCTACGGTAATGGACACACCATTGTTCTTCGCCACTTTGCGAATCTCGTTGGCAAGATTTGCTGCTTCATCTGCTTTGGATTCATAGATCTGCTTCCAATTATCACTCTCTTCTACGCTCTCCATTTTGGTCTTGTACTTCGCATAGTCCTGTGGCTTGAGGAATCCCTTAATCTCTGTTGCTGCCTTCTTGAGGTCGGCACCAAACATACTCTTGGCAGAGTCAAGTAGTTCATCAACGGTTGTTCTATCGATCAGACCAAACTTCTTGCCGCCTTGGATGACTCCCTTGAGTCCACCCTTCTTGTAAGCACTCTCAATAGAGTCGAGCAGATCGTTAGTGCTGAACTTGGCTTCGTTAACCTCGACCGATTCCTTTCGTGAACCCATCGTGCCCAAGGAAGTGTAGAATCCTGTGTGCTTTTCAAAGATCTCCCGAAGTTGATCCGCATATACGCCTTCGACACGGTGCTTCATCGTGGCGGGATTCATGCCACGGATGGTGTAGAACTCCATCGTGTAGTCATCCTTGCCTTGGTTGTAGATGATCTTGATGTAGTTGATTCCATTCTTCGCACCCCCACCGATCTTGAAGGAAAGATAGGAGTCCTTGCTGTGGAACAGGAAATTCTTTGCACCTGTCATGGCAACGAACTTTCCTCCACCCAACTGCTGCTTGATCATCTGTGCATTCTGTTGAGTGAACCTCTCATTGATCTCGACCTCTTCCTTGATGGCAATGACGGTAACTTCGCCGCCCGACCAACTGCCCTTGGAACCAACCTTGGCTTCTGCCTTCTTGGTGAGACCCTTCGTCATCGAAGCGAAGTCGCTTGGCTCATAGATTTTGATCTCCATGCTCTCAGGACTCTTCTCCTTGGTGAGAACCATGACGCTACCTGTGGGCTTACCCTCAAGCGACTTCTTGGTGTTGCGGAGGGAACCGACCATCGTCGGATGACCCTCGTCCTTGAGCATCTTCTCAACACCCGCCATCATGCGAACGCCTTCGGAGACCTCTTCCTTCTGAACCTCCTCAACACTCTCAGCCTTTGTTCCCTTGATAGCAGACTTGAGGGTATCCTTTTCCGATGGGCTAATCCTGTTGTTGGACTTGACTTTGGCGATCAAGTCCTTGAACTTGTCAGCAGCCTTGGACGCAAGGAACCGAGCGATCAACATGGGAGGCATGGTAGGATACAACGCAACAAAACTTGCCATAGTATACATCATCACCTCGCCACCAGTCAATTCATCCAACTGCTCTTCCTCTTCCTTCTGAACCTCCTCAACACTCTCAGCCTTCACATACTTGACATGGTTGCGGATTACCCACTTCTCTGTCACGGGTTTGCCTTCTTCTCCCTCATCGACAACAATGTAGCAGACGGTTCCCTTGACATTCGCTGATCTCCATTGGGTAAGTCCCCCGCCGGGTGAAGAGACACAGACTTCGTGTGGGAACCCATGACTCTTGCCCCATGAATCGGTTGAATTGCGGTACTCAAACCGCTTCTTCTTCGTTGCCTCGGTGAACGCACCGACGATTCCCTTCGTGTCAAGGGGAGCGTATGCTTCTTCAACTTCCTCTTTGGTTGATAGCAACAACCCTTTAGGAAAGCGTGGGGCTTTCGCCTCTTCGATCTCTGTTTCCTCACCAATTCTGGTCTTAGGATCATCGTTCCATTGAACGCTCTTGATCTCCACATCTTCGATCTTCACATTACCATGTGCGGTCTTGACACGGAGCAAATGACCCTGCATTGTAAACCCTTTATCATACTTGTCTATACGGATAAGTATTCCCGGAACGGTCTTGCCGTTCTTTAGGGTTATGCTGACAGGCGTACCAGGCTTGTACTTGGATCTCATTTCCTCCCATTGCTGCTGACGAATGAAGGAGAAGGGTAAGGAGATCGAAGTTGCTTCAGATACATGCACTTCCTCTTTCTGTCCATAACCGTACTTTTCGGCTTCTTCTTTAATGATGCGTTGCCAATGTTGCCACATATCTCATTCCCCTTCTATTTGAAAGTTGTTTAGTGATTCAAGTAAGTCTTGGAATCCTTGATCGATCAGAACGCTTTCCATTACGCTTGCCATATTGACTACGACAGCCGCACGGGTTGATGATGGAACATACCCCTTTTGAATTGCTTCATCGTCAGGATCTATTTCTATGACTCTCGTCAGTCTCATGTTGGATTTCACACTTCTTCTGAGAAGTTTCTCAAGAGTCACTGCGAAGTCTTTTGCTTTTGGCATGTTCGTGAAGGAGACCCAGAACGAGGATCCGAACTTCTTGATAGGTAGAGCCTTTGAGAAGCCAAGCATTCCCATGAGATCTCGGAACCTATTCTCAAACTGTTGTGGGCTGTACCCACGCATCGATTGGACGGGCATGTCCATGACAGGTGCTTCGTTAACTTCTGTTGACTCACCAAACAGACCCAACTTGACCTTGGCAGATCTAGCCAACTGATCCATCGACATTCTTCCACCTTGAGATGCCCACATATCGAACATTATTCTTGTCATCTTGTTGATGGTTTCGTTGTACCACTCACTACTTTTTCCTAGTCTTGCAGCGAATGTCGGAGGGAAACTCTTTCTCGCAGCGTCGTACAACTTAGGATCCGCCATCCTCATTTCATAAACGGTTTCTGACAGAGGAGCAATCTCATCAGCGACCTTCGCCATTCTATGTGCTTTCATACTTTGCCTCTGGTCTCTGCACGGCTCACGGTGCATCTCTCAGAATTCAGTACTCGGTTTACTTTCTTAAGGTAGGCGATATCCTTACGCTCTCTTGCACGAAGAGTGCGAAGTCCACCAGTACCCTTTCCTTTGCGTGAATTGCTAGCCATGGTCAACTATTTAGTTACAA
>Ga0194115_10002427_pt1 | contig 22165 bp, 20 predicted proteins | sample TA2MahsurfametaG_3_FD_148656 | JGI IMG/M metagenome (GOLD analysis project Ga0194115, IMG submission 148656) | Freshwater microbial communities from Lake Tanganyika, Tanzania - TA2015002 Mahale S4 surface | ecosystem: Environmental > Aquatic > Freshwater > Lake | place: Tanzania: Lake... | reverse complement strand
CAACTGCTTCAACTTCATTTGTTCATAGGATGCCGTTACAAAGTTCTTTGTATTTAACTGATATTTTAGAAACTCAAAAATTATCGTTTGATTCTATCACTGGAATGCCAATAGCTGCTTCTGAAGGAGAAACTTCTGATAAAAAATGGGTTATAAAAACTAAATTTGAAACACCATTAATTAATTATGTCAACACAATAGCCGACGCTTCTTTAAGTTCTGAAGATGTTAGCCGTTTTTTTCTTTATGGAGAAAAGTACATTCTTGATGTTTTGTCTCAACAGGTTGCTGGTGCTTTTACTTCTAAAACTATAACAAACTATTCCTCTATCAACGGCATTTGGAATCGTTTAGGAGAAATTCCAGAGGATCTTAACAGCATTCAAATTACGTTATCTGATGAGGGATTTGAAAATTCGCTATTAGAAGTGTGTGGATTTAAAAAAGAAACAAAATCTATTAGCCAGCTAGCAGAAAATAAAATTATTAGTGAAGCTGTTGTTATTTTACCTTTTATTTCTAATAACCAAAAAAAAGATAACAATTTGTTTACCGAAATTAAATCAGCTAGAGGTTCTAGAGATGATTTAACTAAATACAAAAATAAAAACATCTTTGGTATTAGAATTAACGAAAATGAAATTAATTCTTTCTTAAAAACTAGCAACTACAAAGCGCTTAATATTTATGAAATTAAAAAAATCTTAGAAAGCAATGAACAAATTGATAAAACTAATTTTTTGTTTGTTTTAATGAATGCAATGGTTAATTACAACATTCCTCCGCAATTAAATTGGATTTTTAATACAAATATAGAACCGTTTTACATGTACATAGCAGAATTTTCGCACACTTTAACCAAACAAGATTTAGCTAACATTTGGCAAGGAACGCTTCCACAAATTGGATTAGTCCCCGAAGAACAAATTACAACATTAGAACACGATCTTTTTGCGAACCAACAACTGTTAAATGTATTAAAGAACAATGACGTAAAGGCGAAAGTATTCAAAATTAAGAAAAGAGCAAATACAAGCTATCAAGAATTAAAAAATGACATAGAAGATTTTAAAAAATACTCGTTACCAAAAGCGCCGGGAGATGCCACTGATTGGTATTCTTACAACTGGCCTTATGATTATTTTTCATTAGTCGAACTAGTTAATGTACAAATGAGCGAAATTTACGATTCTAATGCAGGAAACGCAATTAGACAACAATTTGAAACAGCTTTGCAAAACAGGACAATAGTTGAAGCAGCGCAAAATGCTATTCAAGAAGCAGTTTCTTCTGGGAACATAACTTTAGGTGGAAATATTGACTCAATTCAAGCAACAAACACAATTCTTAATACAATAAATAATAATTTAAATAACAACAACAATAACAACAATGGCTAATTTTTTAGATAAAAAAGAAGAAGTTATTAAAGTTGAATTAACTAAACACGGGAAAAAAAAATTAGGTATGGGTATTTTTAACCCATCCTATTGCTCTTTTTTTGATGATGGCGTTATTTATGATAATTCTTTTACTGGTTTATTAAACGAAGATGTTAATTCAATTCAAGATAGAATAATTTATCAAAGCCCAAGCTTAGCTTCTGTTAACAATTTAGAAGATGTTTTGCAAGAACCGCTAGGTACATCTGATATTTTTAACGATTACGCGCCTGCGTGGGACATTAACTTGTTAAACGGCACGATGCAATACTCTTCATCTGTTTCTTCTTATTACAAAAAAATTTTTAATTTTACTGATTTACAAGCATTTAAATCATTAGATTCAAGAAGCGAAACTTTAGATAATAGAAATGTTGTTTCGTTTGAATTAGAAGATGGAAGTTACATTAATATTCAAAATGATTACATTTTAATTGAAATAAACGAAAATAATGTATCTGGCGATACTAAAAATTTTGACATAGAACTTATTACCTATGATGACATTTTTGGTGGAGTAAATGGCGGGCTTGAAAGAAAATTAAACTTTATTACAAGAAAAAACAATATTATTGACGGTCTTATCTACGATGAAACAGAGTTGCCGTTTGTTTCGTTAGAACAAAATATTACAACAAACGATGTAGCTTATTATTTTGATTTATTGGTTGATGATGAAATAGATCAAACCTTTATTAAAACAAAAGAAACAACAGTTCAAGAGCAAACAAAAGGCACTTATGAAAGCAACTTTACTGGTCCTGTCAAGGAGGATTGCTAATGCCAGAGTTGCTTTATCCAGAAACTTCAAACTTTGTTTTTATTGCGCCAAGTGTTTTTATTGAATCAGTAGAACTTTACAAAAACAAAATAAAAGTTTTTTTTAGTATTACTGATCCTAACAACTTTTGGTTTAATGATATTTATGTTTTAGAAAAATTTAATGTTATTTTTAAACTTAACGACGAACAAACAATTTCTTTATCATTATCGGGTTTGCGTAACAGTAGTAAACAACAAAATAAAATTTATCATTTTGTAGAATTCAATTCTTCTAGTAATAATTTGGTAATAAGTGCGTATTGCGAAAGTAAAACAATAACAGGCGAAAAAACAACTGAGGTAATTAAACAAAATGGAATTATTTCTAAAGCGTCAGTTGATGGACAAAACTTAACATTTTTAAGTAAAATAAAAAATTTAGATTTATTAGATATTATTCCATTACCACAAGATTTATCAATACAAAAAACACCTAAGCCTGTTTATGATTTATTTATCAGTTATGCCGTAAACAAGGTGGCTAAAGCTGGTTTTATTTTTGATTTACAAAATTTTTTAAATTATTATTCTAATGCTTTTAATTCTATTAAAAATGCAAATTTAAAACAAATAATTTTATCAAATTCTTCGATAGATATTGGCAAAACATTTGTGTCATTAAAAAATGTATCTTTAAGCAACAAAGACTACATAAAAAACAATTCTAATTTAAACATTATTCAATTAACAAATACCGAGTTCTTTATTACTTTTGATTTTGAGCCACCTAATAAAAATATACGTGATAAATATCAAGCAAAAATTGATTTTTGTGTAAACGATTACTCTTACAAGTTTATAAAAAAAGAATTAAAAAATAATTTAGATAATGCTAAAAGTTTTATAAAAAATTACAAATCAACTTTAGAAGAACACTCAAAAAATAGTCTAATAAATAATGTTAATGAGTATTTTTTCGTGAACGCTTATGATGATAAATTTGTTGACATATTAAATAAAATAATTGATAGTTTAGCTTATGTTTGCTCTAATTTATTATTTAATAAAGTCCAAGAAGATGATTATGCCTCGCTGTTTGTAAGTTTGTTACACCCATTAACGACATCAATCCCTTTACAGGAAAAAATAATTAATTTTATTGATAATCTATTATCATCGTTAAATTTAATTTTTGAAGAACCAACACAAGAATTAAATCAGCAAAATTTAGACAATTTACCAAGTACAGCCGAGGCTATTTACGAATTTAAAAATTCTATAATTGATTTTGATTTTGATGAAAATTATGGCTATGAAGTAATAAATTTGAATTCATTTACCGCAAGAAAAAATTCTTTACAAACAGGTTTGTACGTAATTAATTCAAGTGAATTTGAACTTAGAAAATTATCAGAAGCCAGAAAATATGTTCTTGAACCAACGCAAAATATTAGGAATCAACTAAATTCTTACGCAATTTCTTTCTTAGATCTAGGCTCTACCCATTATGATTACCTGTACAATACTCAAAATTTAGAATCTAACTTTAAAAATGCTTTTGTTAGAGTAAATGAATATAATGATTTTGATTTTTCTTACAAAAACCCTGAATCATTTTTTTATCAATTAGCAGATAAAAATGTTTTCGTAAAAACAATAGCTAATGCAAGGAATGAATCTGTTAATAATTTAAGAAAAACAGTCCTTTTTGATCCTAATTTAGACAGCTCACAAAAATCTTTAAAATTTTTAACTGATACAGGGTTAGAACAACTTTACTATCTGTTAGACACCACTAAGGTTGTCAATATCCAATCAAACACCTTTCATAAAGAATTTACTTCTGATACTGTGCCGGAAGCTGGGGCGAAATACAGTTTTGATGCGAATAATAGCACAATAGAAACAAAAGCAAGAGATATTTTTTTATTTAATTCTATTTTTACTCTAGAAACTGTTGTTTCGCAATCAAATTATGAAATTTACAGAGTAGCAAATAGCACGGTTAGTGAAATATTTATTAAAAAATTAAAACATTTTAATGAGTATTTTTTAGTTAAAAAACAGGATGTTGGGTCTTTAACTCTTTCGTTTAACGATAAAACATACAACCTAATAAATGAGCTTAATTTTGCTTACACTCCTAGTTTTTATAATAGAAGCACCCAACAAGCTAGCTTGTTAGTTTCTACAGAGATGTTATAACATGATTAAAAACGGCAAAAAAGTTTTGTATGTTAACTTTAATAATTTTGTTGAAGCCACAGATGATTCTAATATGAATCAAGAATCTGTAATTTCGCAAATTCCTGATAAAATTAGATATTATTCAAAAAATTATTGGACATTAAAACGTAATAACCTAGTTTCAGAAACTAAAAGCAATGCGCTTATTGATATTCAATTTTTAGATGATACAACTTTGTATTTAAGAGCTGATAAACAAAAATTTTCAATACAAGAAGTAGATACAACTGGGTTATTGGTTTCTAAATTTTCTAGAGCTTCTTGGGAGAACTTTTTAGCATATGCACGCCCTGAAGAAAATGAGTTTTATGAAGATTTTTATTCTATTTTTTTAGAACCTGTTAATTATGCCGAAAATGATAATGCAATAGAAAGCGGAATAAGCTACATTAACAAAGAGTATTTTTATAATTTTTATTCTCCAAAATATGAATCCGCCACATCTGCTCAAATTTTTGATGTTAAACAAATACCATCAGCTTATGCCTTATTAGATGATTCTAGGATAGATGTTAGGACAAGAACTGAGAATTTATTTCTTTCTCTTGGCGGTATTGTATCAAGCGATCTTGTTGATTCTTTGCAGCTTTCAAAAAATATTAACAACACCGTTAAAAAATATTTTGAAGAGTTAATTAAAGCGTATTCAAATCCAAATTATCCATTAATTTCTCAAGAAATAAGAACAGCAAATGAAAACTTTATTATTTCTAAAGAAAAAAATAATTTAACAAAAACTGCAAAGGGAACATTTCTACCTTTTCCTTATTATTTTTACACTGAATTTAGTAACTTATCTCCTGATAAAAATGACTTTATTAATATTTTAGCGGTCAATAACATTGATAGCGAATTATTAAACTACGTTATTGATAAACAGGATGTTTTAGCTAAAGAATTTGTCTATTCTGGCGATCTAACAGAAAGAAGAAATGTAAACTTTTACGATTTTAAAGAATTTGTTAATAACAAAATTTCTACTCTTACGCAAAGTAATGTTGATGATTTACGCCCGCTCTTTGAAATTGTTTCTTTTACTGATTTAATTAATTACATTAATGATAACATAAAACCTAAACAAAGAAATTACAAAGAAATTCTCACACAGCCAGCATACAATGAAGTACTATTTTACAAAATAGAAAAAAGACAGTTTAATTATTCATCTAACATAATACAAACTTTTTGGGTTTTGCCTAACGAAAGTTCAATTATTAAATTTTTTGATACACAGATAAAGTATGGAACTGAGTATTTTTACACTATTTACGCATACACTCTTTGCGTTGGTTCACAATACACATACAAACCATATCAATATGAAAGCGAATTGGCTAGGATAAGAGATCTTGAGAATGGTTTTTACAAGATAAAAGTTGAAACTAAACCTTCTTATCAAGTTCTAGAAATTCCATTTGCTAATTTTACAAATGCAGTTTTTGAACCACCATACACAAAACCAATTGTTGATATTAAGCTTGATAATGAAAAAATTAGATTTATTTTTGAACAATCGCCAATCGAATCTTTAGAAAATCCTCAAGTTATTGAAACTTCTGATTTAAAAATTTATGAAAACATAAAGCTGTTTCAGCAAAATGAAAATCAAAATTTAATAAAATTTGTAATAAATAATGATATTAATAAAACATTACAAATTTACAGAACAACTACAAAACCAGCTAACATTTTGTCTTTTCAAGGTAAACTTTACAAAACTATTACTCTTTCTAGCAACGCTAACACTTTTTTAGATAATTTAGTTAAAAACGTTAAATACTATTATTTGTTTAGATTTGTAAATAATCACAACACTCCATCTAATGCATCCAAAATTTATGAAATAGAGTTAGTTGATGAAGATGGATATCAAGTTTTAAGAATAAAAAATGTAGATTTAAGCGGGAATGCTCCAAGAAAAGACACAAAAGAAATGAAAAAATATTTACTTATCCGACCAAGTATTATCCAAACTAGACCAAGCTTTGGCGAAACAGTAACAAATATTGATCAAGTTGATGTTGGCCCCACTTCGCAAAAGGTTTGGAATAAAGATTTTATCTTACGCGTAACATCAAAAAAGACAAAAAGAGTGTTAGAATTTAATCTTTCATCAATAATTAACAAGAAGAATTAGTAAAGCTCTCTAATTAGAGAAAAGAGGAAAAATAATGGCTTCGTATCTTAATAACACAAGTGACATAATTTTAGATGCCGTTTTAACAGATTATGGGCGTCAACTATTAGCAAAAGGTGATGGAAGTTTTAACATTGTTAAATTTGCTTTTGGAGATGATGAAATAGACTATTCCCTATTCAACACTGGGGCCGTGTCGCCAAATCAAGATACAGACATTATGAGTACACCTATTCTTGAAGCCTTTACTAATAATATTGCTTCGATGAATAGCAAACTTGTTACAGTTAAACAAGAAAATATATTATTTTTACCAGTCCTAAAACTCAATCAATTAGCAGGACAAAATTACACTTCTGGGTCTTTTAATTCGGCTTACAATGGTTTTGTTGTTGCAGTAGATCCTAAAGCGGATGCCAGTAGTAATGAAAACGCCTCCACTGAACTAACGGACCTTAATGGTACACTTTTGGCGGGCGTTCTTTCTACTACTAGTAATAATAAAATAAGAGTAGACCAAGGTTTAGATTCCTCAAAACTTAATGCAACAGAATCATTACTTACTGTAATGCCCGAAATGTACGAAACAGAATACAATGTTTTTATTGACAGTCGTTTTGGTAGAATTAAAGATTTAGGCGAGCCACTTTCCGTTGATGATGATTATGTTGCAACATACAGAATTACAACTAGCAATGCGGACTTTGTGAAACCAATTCCAACAACTGCAACAACACGAAGCCCAATAGCAGGTACAAAAGGTACTTCAATAGAATTTAGCATTGTACCAACTAAAAATTTAGAAACAAGCGATCAATATTTTACAACTTATGGTAAAAGCGGAGTTCCTTTGACTACTGGTCAAAATTTTAAAACAATAAGAACAGTTGTAGAAGTTGTAGGCGTAAAAACAGGTTATTCAATAGAAATCCCAGTTCTTTTTGCTAAAGTTTAAAGGTGAAAAATAATGTCATTTTACAAATATATTTCTGCTGACGATAGAGTGGTTTCTACTACAAATTTAACTGAACAAGTAATTCACCGTTCCGGTTCTGGTGGCACATTCCAAATGTCATCGGTAAAAAGAAACTACTATCTAGAAGTTTATTCAGGCTCGTCAAATCACACTTTTGACGTAACGGTTGGTAGAGCTTCCGATATGGGCTTAGCAGCAGTAAATAGTGGTAGTGCTTTTGGTCTTTCAAGCACAATAATAACTGACATTTCAAGATCGGTTTCAAACTACAATCAATTAGCAAAAATTTTACTTGGCAATGATGAAAACGGAAACATACAACAATTTAATCGCGATGCGGATGACATCACTACTAATAATTTATTAAAAAATGCATATTTTGTTAATTTTAATAGAGGGTTTTTTAAAGATAAAATAAAACCCGGTTCATTTTCTTTAGAAGTTCTTGTATCTGGTACGGTTGCGACAGCAGAGGCAAATAAAAGAACGATTGTTCTTGCTGATGTTAGCGGTTCTACCGGACCTACAAAGCGTTTGTGCCAAACTGGCGAATATGGAGTTTTGTACGCCGTTCCAGCAACTGGTTCAACAAAACTAAACACGATAGGGAATGACTCACTACCGGTGCAAGGGTTACTTTTTTATGAAGCTGGCATCGCTGTTGTTTCCCCAACTATTTTTTCGGTTCATGACACAGCCCCGGCTTGGAATGCCAATGCACTTCACAATTCAGCATTCTTGTCAGGTAATGCTTCTGGCATACTTTTATCTAACGCAAGCATCCCAAACAACAGTTTAAGCGCCAGTTACCCTGCGGCCACCACGGGAAGCATTGCGGATATGTTTCAGAGCAGATCACTTGGTGAAATTAGCGAAACACTTTCTTACTAGAATTCTACAGCTAGCTATCAAGCAACAACAGAGCTAAATTCAACAATTTATTTCTGCCGTGCGTTTAATAGTGAATTTAACTATTCTTCTAATCCAACGTATTTAAGTTCTAGCGAAATTAGAGTTAAAGGAGGAGATCCGTTAACACAACCGGTTTCGTACATTACTTCGGTTGGTCTTTATGATGATAAAAATCAACTATTAGCAGTGGCTAAACTGTCAGAACCAATCAAGAAAACTCCAGAAACTGAATTAATTGCTAGGGTCAGATTAGACTTCTAAAATGGCTACAATAAAACTGGATAAAGAACATGTTATTACAAGCACAGCAAAATCATCTTTTGCTGTGCAAGTTAGTTTATTTAATTCAGAAATAAAAGGCAATATTTTTACTGTTGAAGCTGCTGCTCCATCTGCCTACACTCCAAGTTTAGATTTTTCAATAAAAGAAAACAGTCAATATTTACCATTATTGTAAACATTACTAATTAAAATGAATGTCAAAATATATTTTTACAAAAAATGGTTCTCTAGAAAGACCAAAAAATATTTCAAAAGAAGTATTTAATTCTTCAAGCTTTGGAACTGAGTTCACTTATGAACCTACAAATAATCCAATAACTTTTTATTTCTTTACCGCTTCCAGCGCAAGACAGACTGAGGAATTTAAAAAGTTTAGATCTTTAAAAAACACAATAAATAAAAAAAATGCGCTAGACGAAATTTTTGATTACAATAATTTAACAGAAACAGATTTTACTTTAATTTCAATTAGTTCTCTTAATTTGGGCAACGGCATCAAAAAAGGTACCGTTGCCTTAAATTATTATTACACTGGTTCTTTATTAAATTCGGCCACAGATGTTCAAGAAAACGGCATCTTGTATGATTCTAACGACACAAAAGTTGGCTTTGTTTTGTACAATGAAGGCTTTATTTGTTTAACAGGATCTGTTGCGTTAAGTGCAAATTCAACTGGTTTTACGGGTTATGGTGGAACACAACCAAAATGGTTTTTATTTGGTGCCCTATCGGCATCAAATAATTATTTTCATTGTGACATGAATTATCAAATAAACAATAGCATCCCAACAAAGACAATTTTTATTAGTGCTGATAAAAACAAATTAAATCATTCAAATAACAGCACTCATGTAACTTCTGGTAGCTATTCTTTAATAGCTAACACATCTTCGTCGTTTAAAGAAAACACTTTTGTAGAAATAAAAAAAACAAACAAATCGCCATTTATTAGCGGATCAGCAGAATTTGAAAAACAAACTTTTATTACAAAAATTGGCGTTTATGACGAAGAAAAAAAATTAATTGGTATTGCAAGCTTGGCAAATCCTATTAGAAAAACAGAAAATAGAGAATTTTTATTTAAATTAAAATTGGATATCTAGAATGGCAGAAAACATAAACATTGACTTAACCACAGTAGCGACTATTGAAAATGTTGATTTTGCCATTTATGATTGGTTAGATAAAGAATTAAATATCTTTTGCTCTACTAAAGATGGATCTAAAAAAGTTCCAACTCTTTGGGTAACACCGGAAAGAGCATACCAAGTAAAAAATAACAGAGAGTTTAGAGACTTTGGAGGAGCTATTAATCCTCCGCTTGTAACTATCGAAAGAATGTCTTATGAAAAAGATCAAAAAAATGCCGCCACTTATTATGCAAATTTACCACCAAAAGATAATAGGCATTTAATAGCAAAAAGAATAAATCAAAAAAAGACATCAGAATTTGCTAATGCAGATTTTAAACGTAAATTTGGGGAAGTTGGTTTTCTATCACCAAGAAAAAACAAAAAAATAGTTTATCAGTACAAAAGCATGTTGTTGCCAGTTTATGTTTTTGTAACTTACAGTATTAACATTTTTACACAATTCCAACAACAAATGAACGAAATAATACAACCGTTCTTAACAAGGACTGGTAGCAGAAATTATTTTTTAATTGAACGCGATGGTTACAAATATGAGTGTTTTATCCAGCCTAACATAGAGACTAAAAACAATATTTCTTCTATGGAAGAGGAAGAAAGAAAATATCTTTCAACTATTACAATAAAAGTTTTAGCTAATATTATTTCTGATGGCGCTAATGAAAAAGATTCGATTGTAAAAACTTTTGAAAACCCAGTGGAAGTTAAGTTACCAAAAGAAGGAATAATAGTAAGTTTAAGAGAGCAGGAAGACGATACTAAAAAAAATATTTTATTGCCAAGTGAATTTGAAGGTACAAAAATAGCTGTTAAAAAAACATTTCAATTTGGCAACGGAGTTGACAGCGTTTATGTAATAACTCATGGATTAAACACAAGAGATCTTTATGTTTCGGTAAGAGAAAATTTTGGAGACTTTGCCAGAGTAGAAGCTGCTATTGGTTTTCAAAATTTAAACTCAATCGAAATTGATATGGGCGACCCTGTTTTAGTTGCTAATTCTTATGTTGTAACATTAATTGGTTAACAAAGTTTTTGAAACTATTTATGTTTTAGAGGATTTATTATGGCATTAACTATTTTAGACGGTTTAGGGGCTTCCAAAACATTAGCTACTGGCCTTAGTGGGTCGGATTTAGTGCCGTTTCACGCTATTAGTGGTTCTGTAAATGTAATCGGCACTGCACTCACAGCTTCAATAGCTAATTCTTCGCTTGTTGTAACGGCTTCACAAGCAAATCCCGTATATGTTACTGGTGCTGCTTCTGTAACAGTTTTAAATTATTCTTTGCAGGTTACATCTTCAAAAGGGGAACCACTGTTTGTTATTTCTGACACAGAGAAACCTGTTGTCGTGGCTAACACAGTAAATACTCCACTTTTTGTTACATCGTCCGCAACTTATCCATTTTATGTAACCTCTTCTGTTCCACTAACAGTAGCAATTTCTGGTGCGGCTTCTGCTGTAGAATTAACTGGTTCTAGCGTTAAACAAATGACCGGTTCTTCAACAAACACTTATCTACAGGTTTCTATTGCTCCTGTTGCTAGCGGCTCTGCAAGAAGACGCTTTGCGCCAGCTGGTTACACTGGGCCGCAATTTGGAATAGATTCAACATTTGACTGGAGTTCAGCTGCGTCTGGAACAGTTTGTCTAGCATCTGCTAGTTTTTATAGAAAAACTTTAACAATAGTGAACCCAACCGCAGACTCTTTATTTATTTCAATAGGAGCTGATTCTTGGCTGACTGGAACAAACGGTTTAGCAATTAATTCTACAGCATCTGCGGCTACCGAGTATTCATTTATTCTCTACTCTTCAGGAACTTATTTTGCTGAACCGCACAACGTTGGAATGTTCCACGGCGGTTACATGATTAGTGGTTCAAGCTCTGGGAATAGAATTTTTGTTACAGAAACTTATTAAGGAAATAAAATGCCAATAGTTTATCCAATAAACGCATCAAGCACATCAACAGCAGCAGGGATTGGAAATGGTTACTTTAACTATGCTATGGGTTTTTTTGATCCCAATAATGGAGCTTTTATAACAACGGGCAGCGCATACACAAGCAGTTTTGCTGTCTCTGCTTATGTTATGATTGTAAATTCTGAAGTTTCTGGTGGCACTACAATAGATATAGCGGTTCCAACGGCCTCTTTTGACGTTTATTCAGGATCTTCTAACGAAATCGCTATTAATCCTGCTATTGAATTTTGGCGTCTTGACCAAAAAAACGATGTAACTGTAAGACTTGTAACCAACACAGGTAGTGTTGGTTTTACAAAAAACATTGTCACAACATCAAGTTTTTACACCGTTCCAACGTCGTCTTACAACAGCTTAGTCAGTGTTCCAGATAGTCAATCAGGAAAAATTTATTATTTAATGTTAGAAAAAAGTCAATTACCTGATGCATAAACTATTTATTTAAAGTAATAACATAATAGGCTTTTTAGCCGGGAGTAATAATTTAATGGCAAATCCATTAAAAGTTCTGGCAGCACTATCGGCATCTTCTGGTGTTGCTGTATCTGGTAGTGATGGTTTAAAAGTTCAACAAGGCGGCTTAACTGTTTCCGCTGGTACTTCAAGCTTTGCTGGTACCACAATCAGCAATCTAGGCACTGTTACTACTGCCGACATTAATGGTGGTACTATCGACGGTGCAACAATTGCTGCTTCAGATATTACTGTCGGCTCTGGTAAGACATTAAATGTGTCTGCTGGTACTCTTACATTAGGCGCAGGGCAAGTAGGCGCAGATAAAGTAGCGGCAGGAACTTTTGCTGTTGGTACTTATAGCTTTGCAGGTTCAACAATTAGTGCAGCAACTGCGATTACAGCTAGCAATTTAAACGTTTCAAGCGAAGCAGCGGTTGGTTCTTTAACAGTTGGTGGTGGGTATGGAAGCACTGGCGTAAGTGTTTCTGCTGTTGGCAATATTCAAGCAAACGGTACATTAACAGTTGACAGTACCTCTACATTAACTGGCGATGTTACATTTGGCGGTAACATCGTTGCAGATGCAAATGAAGCTAAAAGCATCTTTGCTGCTGTAACAAGTAATACGATCACAGTCGGTGCTGCTGGCGCAACAGTTTCAATTCCCGGCACGGCATCAGTTGGTGGTAATTTAACTGTTACTGGTGACCTTACAGTAAATGGCACTACTACCACAGTTGATACTGCAAATCTACTAGTTGAAGATGCGGTTATCCAAATTGGTAGCGGTTCTGCCGGAAATGCAGATGGCGATAGAGGTTTAATCTTTAGCCGCAATTCAGAAAATAAAGCTTTCTTCTGGGATGAAAGCGATTCTAAGTTTAAACTTGCTGCTACCACAACTTCTGGTACTACAAATACAATAGTTGCTGGCACGGCTCAAGCACTAGATGTTGGTGCGCTAAGTGCTACTAGCGTTGTTGCTAGTTCGGGTTTAACAGTAACTGGCTCGTCTACATTAAGTGGCGCAGTTCTTTTTAACAGCGCTAATGATTTTGGTTTAGGCACTGGCTTACTTAACCTCTCTGGCGTTCTTACGTCAATTGCTGGTTTAGTAAACTCAATCGACACTTCTGCTCTCTTGCCAAGCGCAACTTACGAAAATGTTAGATCATACAGCTACGCCGCTAAAGGCGCTGGTTCGTCAGTTCAATTCCTTCTTTCAGGAAGCAGTTACACAGGCAACGGTAGCGCCGCAGTCACTGCTAGTTGCCCAACTAAACTTTCTGGTTCTAGTTCTAGTAATGTTTTGAGTGCCTTGAGATTTGCCTCTTTTGACGTAGCCACCAAAGATCAAGGAGCAAGCGTTTGGACAAATGATCTAGTTTCAGTTCAAATTGCAGCGCAACAACCGGGCGGTTCTGGTCTTTATTTCCCACTTGTAACTGTTGACGCTCCAGCACTTACCTCGGGTGCAGAAATTAGATTAATTGTTATTAACGAAGCAACAGAAGAATTCATATAATAAAAATTATTTAATTAATTTTGGCAGGGTGGCTTAAAATGCCGCCCTGTTTTTTTTATACTAGTTATATTTTGAGGTTTTTATGAAACGTAAAATAACTTATTTGTTAAAAGACTTTGATGAAATGACAAAGTTAATTCTTATGCATGTTAAAGACATTAAAAGTCAAGTTCAATTAATGAAAAACAAACAAGAAATTTTTGATGAAATTGACAAAATGTCTAAAAAATACGACAAAATTATTGCTGAAATACAAGCAGAAAGCGAAGAGGATTATGAAGTATAGCTTTAGCTTTATTCAAGTAGCGAACTGGGTTTATGTTTTACGAACAAAATTAAAAGAATTTCGTGTTAAGTTGGACAACGAAAAGTTGTCTAAAAGCGATGCTTTATTTTTTTTAGAACAACAAAAGCATCAATTAGAACTAATTAAAGATGTGCTTAATAAAAAAACTCGCCTATTGGGTGTTCAGCCATCTTTTCTTAAAAATTTAAAACAAATAAAAAAAGATTATGGGATAGAGGATTAGTTGAATGGCAGTAAAACCAGTAAAGGTCTTAACTGATTTATTAACTAAAAAGCAGGTTATTAAACAAGACCTTAATGGTAATATTTTATTTAAGATTAGCGGTTCTCTTGGCAATGGAGTTGTTAGTTCTTCGCTGCCAATAACATCCTCCTATTTTGTTGGTAGTGGTAAGTATTTAACAGAAATAACCGCCTCAAATGCTGGAGCATCAAGCGCTGTAATAAATGCGGCTTACAAAAAATTAAGATACAAAGTTACTGGCTCTTTTGATGCCGAGGGTTATGCGGAAGAAGCGCTACCGTTAACGCAATATGGTAGTGCTTCTTTTGCAGTCGCTGATTCTGAATATTTTATCATAAACATAATGGTTAGAGAAAGTTCTTCTGCCAACTGGAGTAATGACATTATTGCTTATGAACTATTTGAAAGTTCTTCGCAGATATTTGTAGGTATGTATGCGCCCGACATTTCTGCTTCTGGTTCTTACAAATTATTAGCAATTAATGAAAATCCAAATGCTTATGACACAACATAAACTATTTAATTGGAATAGGAAAAATTTTTAGATGGCTACTTCTAGAAGAAAAGTTCGATCACTGACTGATTTAAGCGCAAAACAGATTCTGCAAAAGGTTTCTGGAAGCAGCACAATTTTTGAAGCTGGTAATTCTTATGTAAGTTCTTCTGTCCCACTTACTGCGTCTGCGTTAATTTCTACTAGTACAATCAGTGGCAGCGGTTTGCTAACAGTAGGCGATGCCTATGTTCAAAATAACCTAGAAGTTAGTGGTAATCTTACTGTTCGCGGCACTCCAACTATTATTAGTAGTGATGTTCTTGAAGTAAAAGATAACATTATCGTTATTAATAAAATAAGCGGTAGTGACGCAGCTTACAATTCTGGCACTGGTGGTCTTTTTGTAAATCGCGGCAATAATGCAACGGCTTCGTTGCTATGGGTTAGCTCAAGCAGCGATTGGCAATTTGCAAAAGAGGAATCTGGGAATAATAGCTTAGCAGATTTAGCAATCAATAAACTAAAAGTTGTTACCATCAGCGGTTCTAGTGACGTTGGTGTTAGTTCAAGAATAAATGTTGCTGCACCACTATTGCTAAAAACAACCGCTAGCTTTGGGAACTACACAGTTGCCACTAGTTCAGTAACCGTTGAAGGTTCTTCATTAACCGCTGTTGATGTTGAAAAAGCGCTGCATGCCATTGATACCGCTATCGGCGCAGTTGCTACTAGCGCAAACATCTTAAATGCTTACAGGCGTTTACGTTTTCAATTTAGCGGCACACTGGATGCAAATGGCGAAGCCGACATAACGCTGCCGCTAACACAAGCTGGCGGCGATGCTTTCCAAACTGCATCGCTAGGTTACATTACAACAGATGTTATGATTTGGGATAGCGACCGCTGGGTTAATGACCTTGTTGCGGTTGATTTATTGGTTTCTGCTAGTGCTGTTCACGTTCTTGTAAGTGCCGCAGCATCGCCAAATACAGACTTTAGATTAATTGCAGTTAATGAATCAACAAGCAGTTACATAACTGCGTAGGATTTGCAAATGTCATTGTATCAAGAATTAAAAAAAATAAAATTGTCACTAGCTGATTTACAAGCATTTAATGCTGGGGTAACAACGACTCCGATTTTAAAAGCTACTCAACTAACAGCAAGTTATGCAAATGTTACTCAACTAACAGCAAGTTATGCAAATGTTACTCAACTAACAGCAAGTTACATAAGGGCAACGAACAACATAACGAGTTCTGGATTATCAGTAGGATTAATAAACGATGTTTCTGAGATTAATTGCCCTCCTATTCCTGTAGTTGCTTTTAATGGCGCTGATAGTCTGGAGATAGCTAAGGAAACAGGAGATATTTTTATTGGTGGCAGTACAATTGCTGATGATCCAATAGACTCGCTTATCACTGTTGCCGGTACAACAACGTTTCATGGATCTAATGGGCTTGTTTCACTTTCCGGAACTGCGGCAAATATTTTTAATGCACAATCTAACAACAGTTTAGAAACTTTTGCATCAGTACAAAACACTAATACCAACGGAAATAAAAAGTGGGGCCTTGTAACTGGTGCTGGGGCTGGTTCCGTAGCTTCTTCTGGTAAGTTTGCTTTGTACAACTACACTGATAATAAAGTTGGTTTTGTGATAGGAATTAACGGAATAACTGGTTCTACAATAGCAATTGCCGCAAATGTTTACATTGATCCTTCCACCGGTCAACTTTTTAGATCTACATCATCAAGAAAATACAAAAAAAACATTTACACATATGAGAAAGGCTTAGAACAACTTTTAAAACTAAGACCTGTTTCTTTTGAAAGCATAAATGATGAAACTGGAAAAAAATTTGCTGGATTTATTGCAGAAGAATTAGATGAACAAGGATTAAAAGAATTTGTTGATTACGCGAATAATCAGCCAGAAGCTATTAATTATGCTAATATGGTTTCTATTTTAACAAAAGCTATTCAAGAATTAGCTGAAAAAGTAAAAAATCTTGAAAATAAAATTTCAAGTAGCATATAGTTAAGTTATGATTTTAGGACTTGACATCAGCACTTCAATAACCGGTTTTACTGTTTTAGATGGTGAAACCGTTGTGCTTTGTGACAAACTTGATCTGCGTAACAAAAAACACACAGATTTTCTTGATAAAAGCGTTGCTGCCAAGCAGTTGTTCATAGATCTAAAAACAAAATACCCAATAACAAAAATTTTCATAGAAGAAACTCTAAATGTGCTTAGTGGAAAAAGCAGCGCACATATTATTATGACATTGAACCGTTTTAATGGTATCCTGTCTTGGCAAGCTTACGAAGTGCTAGGCATAAAACCGCAGTATATTAGCTCAAGACAAGCACGTAAAATGGTAGGCATCACAATCCCAAAAGGCGTAGATGCCAAAGAAACAGTTATAAATTTTCTTCTTGCTAACGAGCCACAGTTTAAGGTAGAATACTCCAAGTTTGGCAACTGGGTGCAAGGCACAAGTGACCGTGCCGACTCCCTAGTTATTGCGAAAGCAGGCTATCTACTGTGTCAAAATCAAAACTCGACATTGTAAAGGGAATCCTTGGCGAACCGCAGCGTAGCGGAAACGAATATCTTTTTTATTGCCTTTTTTGTAAACATCACAAAAAAAAACTATCCCTAAATCTTGAAAAAGGCAAGTATAAATGCTGGATTTGCGATGCAGCTGGGCCTATTCAACGGCTTGTGCGTAAACATGGCACATTTCTACAGCTACAGGCATGGCGCGAACTTACTGGTCAAGTAGAAATAGCTGATTTTGATAATTTATTTGCACAACAAAAGACAGAAGTTATTGAAGAACAGCTAATAAGCCTGCCAGAAGAGTTTGTGTCACTTTGTAACCGTAACTTTTCACTAACATCTGTACAGGCTAAGAATTATCTTGCTACTCGCGGTATTGAAAAAGGCGATATTCTTCGTTGGAAAATTGGTTTTTGTTCAGCAGGCGAGTTTGCGGAACGCATAATTGTACCATCTTTTAATCTTGACGGTAAATGCAACTACTTTGTTGGACGCACTTATTCTAAGAACTGGAAAAAGTATTTAAATCCACCACAAAGTCGGGATATTGTTTTTAACGAACTTATGATTGATTGGGATGAAGACGTTATTCTCTGTGAGGGTGTGTTTGACGCCCTTAAAATAGAGAACAGCATCCCTATTCTTGGTTCTACCCTTCGTGAAGACAGCAAATTGTTTGCACAAATCGTTAAAAACGACAGTGCTATCTACCTTGCGCTAGATCCAGACGCCGAAAAAAAGATTAGTTTGCTTATTGAATCACTGCTACGATACGGTATTGAAATCTACAAAGTAGAAATAAACCCCTACAAAGATGTAGGCGAAATGACCAAAGAAGAGTTTTTGCGAAGAAAAGGCAAAGCAACACTAATTAAGAATACAGATAGTTTGCTATTACAAAAAATAATGAGTATCTAACATGAAACTAAACAAAAAAATTTTAAAGAGTTTAATTATGGAATCTCTTCAAGAAATGGGTGATCCACGCGATGAAATGACTGGTACTGCTTATGACGATGTTCGCGCTGGGATGGAAAGCGAACCACAGCCAGAAGATTTTGGTCAACCACCAGACGACATTGCTGGTTATTTTCGCCAAGTTGGTGATGAAATTCGTCAACGTATTGAAGCTTACGATCAAATGCCAAAAGCACAAATGAAAGTTATGTCAGAAGAAGAGTTAAAAGCTGCTCTTAACGAAATGGATCGCGTTCAAAAAGACTTAGAGGAAATCAAAAAAGTTCTAGAAGACCTAGAAAAAAGGGATATGCGCGGCGAAAACTAGTTGAAAACTGCAACAGATTGTAGTATACTTGGCCCTGTAATCGCAGGGCCATTTTATTTGGAGCAGAAATGCCAAAAATAGCGCATATTAGTGATACACATATCAAGACGTTAAAAGAACATGAAGAATACAGACAAGTTTTTGAAAAAATTTATGAACACCTACGCAATGAATCAGTTGATTATGTAGTTCACACAGGTGATATCGCACATACAAAAACGCAAATTAGCCCTGAGTTTGTTGATATGTGTGGTAATTTTTTTACAAGATTAGCTGAGATTGCCCCGCTGCATATTATATTAGGAAATCACGATGGCAATCTACGGAATAGCAGCCGTCAAGATGCTATCTCGCCAATCGTAACAGCACTAAACAATCCACGGATTGTTTTATATAAAAATAGTGGAGAATATCTTGTTGGCGATAACCTATCTTTTAACGTTTTAAGCGTCTTTGATAAAGAAGGTTGGGTAAAGCCTAGCTCACAAGATCGGATTAATATTGCTCTTTATCACGGCTCTATTAATGGAGTTGTAACTGATACTGGTTACATAATTGAGCATGGAGATGATTGCATTGATATCTTTGAAGGCCACGATTATGCGATGCTTGGCGATATTCACTTGGCTAACCAAACAGTTGATCCTGATGGGCGCATGCGTTACGCCGGTAGCACCGTACAACAAAACTTTGGCGAAACAAACGATAAAGGATTTTTAATTTGGGATATTCAAGATAAAGATAAGTTCAACGTAAAGCACATAAAAATTGGTAATCCAAAACCATTTATTAATGTTGTTGTTGGGCCGGATGGAGAAATTGGGAACGAAGTCTTTGTTCCGCGTGGAGCAAGAATAAGACTTATTGCAAATACAAACCTATCAGTAGATAAGGTAAAAGCTGCCATAGATACGGCTAAAAAAAGATTCAACCCGGAAAGCGTTACCTTTGTAAATAAATCTTTAACAAATCGAGAAAACTTACAACAAATTTCTAGTCTTTCGCGTGTTATGAACTTACGCGATCTTGCAGTTCAAGAAGAAATTATTCGCACGTATTTAAAAGAATACAATCCAGATACAGAATTATTAGAAAAAATATATAATATGAATAAGCGTTTTAATTCACAAGTTGAGCAAGGAGAAGAGATCGCTAGAAATATTGATTGGAAGATTCGTTCACTTGAATGGGATAATTTATTTAACTATGGTGAAAGCAATAAGTTAAACTTTGATAAACTTAATGGTGTAGTTGGTATATTTGGTAAAAACTATACTGGTAAATCATCAATAATTGATGCGCTCATGTATACCGTTTTTAACACTACGTCAAAAAACAATCGTAAAAATTTAAATATTATAAATCAAAATCGTGATAAGGGACGTGGAAAAATTGTTTTTGACATTAATGGAAATGAATATATTGTTGAAAGAACTAGTGAAAAATATACAAAAAAAAGTAAAGGAGTTGAGATAACCGAGGCTAAAACAGATGTTACGTTCTCCGAAGAATCCGATGAACTCCATAATGGTTTGGACCGTAGTGATACTGATAAAAATATTCGTAGATTTGTTGGTACAGTTGATGACTTTCTTTTAACATCAATGGCTAGTCAACTTAATTCTTTAGCTTTTATCAGTGAAGGTTCTACGCAACGCAAAGCTATTCTTGCTAAGTTTCTTGATCTTGATATGTTTGAAACTAAATTTAAATTAGCAAAATGTGAGGCATCAGAAATTAAGACGATTCTTAAGAAATTAGAAGCAACAGATTACGATAAAGAAATAGAATTAACAAAAAAAAATATAAATGATAGCGAACAACTTATTTCTTTACAAAAAGAAAATGTAAACAACATTGAAAAACGCTTGGAACATAAACGTGAATCAATGTTTGAAGTTAACTCATTTCTGAAAAATGCTAAAATAGAACACGCAGAAGCATCCGAAATTTATATTTCTAAAATTAATCAACAAAACATTCTTGATTCGGTTGTTAAAAAACTTGTTGATATCAACGATAAACTACAAAAAATTGATACTAAGAAAAAAGAGCTTCAAGTAGGTTTGCTTGCAGAGCCGCTAAAAACATCAAAAGAGTTAGCCGTATATCAAGCAGAAGTTGATGCTCTAGAAAAAATAGAGGTTGAATACACCTATTTAATAAAAGAAATTAATAATGGTAATTTTGCTACAGAATATATGAAAGAAATTCCGTGCAAAGGTGAGTTTCCAAACTGTGGGTTTATAAAACAAGCGAATAGAATGGGAAATGATGTACCAGCTAAAAAAGAACGGCTTGTACAACTCAATACAGATATTGAAAAAATTAAAGGCTTAATGCCAAAATATATAGAACTTTATGACAGCGTTGAAAAACATGTAAAATGTTCGGAGCAAATTGAAAAAATTGTTTCTCTAGAGAAAGATTTACTTCTTGAAAAAGAAAAAAATACCTCTAAGCGACTAGCTGCTGAAAGCATAATTGAACAGTGCGATGAAAAACTATCTAAAATTCAAAATCAAAAACAAATCATTGATGAAATTGAAAAAAATAAAGATTTACAAAGAGATCTTAAACAAGAAATCGCAATTATTGAAACATCCTTAAACTCTGCTCAACAAAAAATAACTGCTTTATACAAAGAAAACGGTTATCACGTTTCTCACCTTGAAACGCTTGAGGAACAAAAACAAGAACTAGAAGAAAAACGCAAAGAGTTTGCAGCCTATGATTTATATCTAAAAGCCATGCACCCGAATGGTATCTCATATCAGGTTATTAAAAATAAACTACCAATTATTAATGCAGAAATTAATAAAATGCTTGTTAATGTAGTAGATTTTCAAGTATTTTTAGTAAATGAAGATGATAAGCTAGACATTATGATCAAACATCCAAAATATGATGCTCGACCACTAGAAATGGGCAGTGGAGCAGAAAAATCACTGGCGTCAATTGCTATCAGATTAGCGTTTTTAACCGTATCTTCACTACCAAAAAGCGATATTTTTATTCTAGATGAACCGGGAACGGCACTTGATAGTGAGAATCTTGCTGGTTTTATTCGTATTTTGGAACTAATTAAAGGGTACTTTAAAACTGTTTTACTTATTTCACATCTTGATGTGCTTAAAGACGCAGTTGATATGCAAATTAACATAGACAGACAGGGCGGATTTGCTTATGTTAATCAATAGGAAAATAAACATGGGTATACTTGATGATTTAAAAAAAGAAATTAAAGAAGAAGTTAAAAAAGCAGAAAAAGAAGGCGTAGGATTGGTAGATGTACTTTCCGAAAAAGTGCTGTCGCGTAAGCTACTTGTTTGGATTGTTGCAACCGTATTTTTAGGATTTGGTAAGATCACACCTGACGAA
>Ga0194115_10002423_pt1 | contig 22169 bp, 22 predicted proteins | sample TA2MahsurfametaG_3_FD_148656 | JGI IMG/M metagenome (GOLD analysis project Ga0194115, IMG submission 148656) | Freshwater microbial communities from Lake Tanganyika, Tanzania - TA2015002 Mahale S4 surface | ecosystem: Environmental > Aquatic > Freshwater > Lake | place: Tanzania: Lake... | reverse complement strand
TTTTTTACTACTTAGCCATAAAAACTTATCGACAAGACGATATATTGATACTTCTTCATGCAAATCTTTGATCTGCACCTTTTCTCTATGAGTTCCTTTATCATTAAAATGCATCTCTATATATTTATCTATCGCTTCAAATAAACTATCTATCGTTCTTAAAGAGTTTTTTGTAAAATTTTTGTCATTAACATTTATTATAGTTCTTTTGCCATTTTGTGTTTTTTCAAAAGAATCAAAAATCATTTCACGCACTTCTGAATCATAGATTGGTATTGCTTTATAATTATTCACTTCATTATACCAGTGGACATATTTTGAAATGAAGGATTTAAGGTCTTTGTTACCATTTTTTGATCCGCAATATTTATCATGAATGCTTTTGTATTCATGCTCTCCTTTCTCTTTTTTTAAAATTTCTACCATATCAGGAATGTTATCGACTCTTGCTGAATACATCTCCGATAACATTCCAACTCTTGCGTGAATAATAAAATCTTTATTATCATGATCTTTCTTAAAAATTTCATATAGAATTTTATCATTTTTAACATAAGAATCCAATCCCCCCCAATCATTTACATAAAAATCCTTTAAAATCTTTAGGTTCTTAGCCTTGTCATTAGTAAGTTTGGTAATTTCTTTAGTCATATATTTCCTAGTTAATTAGCATTAATTTTAAGTTAAAATTACTGTTTTATTTTTTTCTTTCTAAAAAGATCACTCTAACTCAAAACTCTTTAAAATTCCAGCTCTCTCGTGCTCTGGTCTGGTGCCATAGCTGGCAATAATAACACCAACATCTTTTTGCCCCATGTTCTGCGCTAAGGCTGAAATTAAGAGTGGAGATTTTTCACTTTTCATCATCTTGCGAGTAATTGCAAGTTAAAAAGGTTTAATTTTTCTCCAATTTTAGTCTTGGATGCGATATTGGATTTTTCACTCTAAAATTATCTTCCCACTTTTAATTTCTCAATGTGGACCAGACCGTTTCTAATGGTAGAAAAAGAATTAATTGGCATTTCTTTCCATAGTTTGCTGTTGTGATCAAGAGGCTCAGAGACAATGATAATGCTGTTATTTGGAATAATGGTTTGATTATCTCCAATATCTTGCAAACAATCTTCTTGTTTAGAATAAAACTGACTGCTTGGTTTTTTAGTTGTTGAATAACGAATTGTGTAAATTGCATCTCCATCACTTAAAACACAAGACATTGTAATTTGAGGATCAATCTTATTTTTTTTACAAGTTTTCTTAATAAAGAGAATAGTTTCTTCAATTGCTTGTTGAGGATTTTGCATTAAACCAAAGCTAATAGCTAATCTAAAAATCACTTCGCTATCAGTTGTTCCTCTAATCAAATTATACTGGTCATGACTTAATTTTGCATGCAAATCTCGACGAATTAAATCAAAATTTCCAATAAATCCATTATGTTGAAAAAGCCAATTCTTATACTTAAAAGGATGAGCATTAGTTCTTTGAACAGAACCCGTAGATGCAGCACGAACGTGAGCCATAAAAATTCTAGCTTTAACATGAGAGCAAATTTCATATAAGTTTTCATTCGCCCAAGCTGGTTCAGCATCTTTAAATAAACCAGGTTCGGTTTTATCAGAATACCAACCAACCCCAAAAATCACCATTAGTTGACAAAATGCTGCCATCTTGTTTGAAAGCCATGCGTGAATTGAAACTTTGCTCAACTAAAGAAGAAGGAGGTTTAGTAATTACATTATCCATATAAATTGGTTCACCAATATAAGCTATCCAGCGGCACATAAATTTATTTTTAAATTAAAAAAATTGATAAATAATTAAAACAAGAATTTAGAAACTTTTAAAACAAATTTCAAACATGAAGCAAACAAAACTTTACATTGGCAATAAAAACTATTCTTCTTGGAGCATGCGTGCTTGGCTTTGCATAAAACAAGTTGGAATTGATTTTGAAGAAGTTTTAATAGCTCTGCGCACAAATCAAACCAAAGAAAATATACTTAAAATTTCGCCATCAGGAAAAATTCCTTGCCTAATTCATAATAACTTGAAAATTTGGGACTCACTAGCAATTGCTCTGTATTTAGAAGAAATATTTCCTGAAGCTAATCTTTTTCCAAAAAACAAAGAAATACGACATTTTGCACAATCTATTTGCTCTGAAATGCATTCTGGTTTTATTAATTTAAGAAATGAATTTCCAATGGATATGCAATTAAAAACTAAACAAGAACCTGGAATTGAAACTCAAAAAGAAATAAAACGCATTTTAGAGATCTGGAAGGTATGTTTGAATAAATCTAGGGGTAATTTCTTATTTGGAGATTTTAGTGCAGCTGATGCATTTTTTGCGCCTGTTGTAAGCAGATTTATTTCTTACGATGTTGAAGTTGGAGATTTGGTGGATTATTTAAATAATATTTCAAAAAATGCCTTTTATCAAGAATGGCAAAGTTCAGCTTTGCAGGAAAAACCTGCGATTAAAGTTTAGTCAATTAAAACAATTAACTTACCAGCACCAGACATTTCAGCAAAACCACCAGCAATTTCAATCTGTTTAACAACATTTTGCAAGTTATCATAAACAGTGACGTGACCTGCTTTTAGCTTTGCAATAACAGCTTCATGATTTTGCATTATACCCAAATCACCTTCAATTGAAGGAACAACAGCCATAGCACATTCACCTTTAAAAGTGACACCTTCTACAGAAATGATTTCAATATTTAATGCTGACATTATTTACTAGTTAATTTTATTGAAAATTCTTTTTTTATTACAAAAGAAACGAAGGATCTTTTCTTGGTTAGATCCTCCGCTTCAATATAGCAATTATTTAGATTCTTTTAAAAGCTTTTCACCTTTAGCGATGGCTTCATCAATTCCACCAACCATGTAGAAAGCAGCTTCTGGAAGATGATCATATTTACCTGAACAAATTTCTTTGAAGCTATTAATTGTATCTTTTAAAGCAACCCATTTACCAGGAGCGCCAGTGAAAACTTCAGCTACGTGGAAAGGTTGAGACAAGAAACGTTGAATTTTTCTTGCACGAGCAACTGTCAATTTATCTTCTTCAGAAAGCTCATCCATACCAAGAATTGCAATGATATCTTGTAATGATTTGTAAGCTTGAAGAATTTTTTGAACTTCACGAGCAACGTCATAATGTTCTTGACCAACAATTCTTGGGTCTAAAATTCTTGAAGTTGAATCAAGAGGATCAACAGCTGGATAAATACCAATCTCAGCAATTTGACGAGAAAGTACTGTTGTAGCATCCAAATGCGAGAATGAAGTTGCAGGAGCAGGGTCAGTTAAATCGTCCGCAGGAACATAAATTGCTTGAACTGAAGTGATTGAACCATTTTTAGTTGAAGTGATACGTTCTTGCATTGCACCCATTTCAGTTGCAAGAGTTGGTTGGTAACCCACCGCAGATGGAATACGACCCAAAAGTGCAGAAACTTCTGAACCAGCTTGAGTAAAACGGAAAACGTTATCTACGAAGAAAAGAACGTCACGTCCTTCTTTATCACGGAAGTACTCAGCTTGAGTAAGACCAGTCAAAGCAACACGAGCACGTGCTCCTGGTGGTTCATTCATTTGACCATATACAAGTGCAACTTTTGAATTTTTCAAGTTGTTAATATCGATAACACCTGAATCCATCATTTCATGGTAAAGATCGTTTCCTTCACGCGTTCTTTCACCGACACCGGCAAAAACTGAATAACCAGAGTGAGCTTTAGCAACATTGTTGATTAATTCCATAATCAATACAGTTTTACCAACACCAGCACCACCGAAAAGACCAATTTTACCACCTTTAGCGTAAGGAGCCAAAAGGTCGATAACTTTAATTCCCGTTACCAGAATCTCAGTTTCAGTTGCTTGATCAACAAGTTCAGGTGCAGCAGCATGAATTGGAAATAATTCTTTAGATTCAATAACACCTTTTTCGTCAATTGGTTCGCCAATTACGTTCATAATACGACCCAAAGTTGCTTCGCCAACCGGAACAGAAATTGGCTTGCCTGTATCAACAACTTCTAATCCACGAGTCAATCCGTCTGTAGAATCCATAGCAATTGTTCTGACTGTTCTTTCACCAACGTGAAGAGCAACTTCTAAAATTAATTTTTTACCATTATTAACGCATTCTAAAGCGTTATAAATTGCTGGCATTTGACCGTTTTCAAATTCCACATCAACTACAGCAGAAATAACTTGAGTAATTTTTCCTTTATTTGACATAAGTGATAAATCTGGATTTAATATTTTAAGATTTTGCGAACTATTTTCTCAGTAATCTTACAAAAGGAGCGGCAAAATAATAGCTTTTAACTTAATTCTCAAGAGAAGATTTAAAAAAAAATTTGAGTTTATCCCATCCAACACAAAAAACTGTTATTCTGAGCGCCAGCAAAGAATCCCAAAGTTAGATTTCTGAGCTTATCACTTGAGATACTGCTCTGAAGCTCAGTATGACATTTTGGAATAAGAATTGAATTCTGCACTGTTGGATAATTAACAAAATTTGGCAATTATTTATAGAAAGATTAATTCATAGATATTTAATTACCAAAGAACTTGCTCTTGTTCAACATTTGAGCTTCCAACAAAACATCTCGACCAATTGGGGCTGCAGCTGCTGAACCACTTTTTCCATGTTCAACAACAACTGATACAGCATATTTTGGATCATGTACTGGCGCAAAACCAACAAAAATAGCATGATTTTGATTAGCATTAACTGCTTTTTCTGCGCTACTCATTTCATCTTCTCGTTTTGAAACTACTTGAGAAGTTCCTGTTTTTCCGGCCATTTCAAAACCTTTTTGATCAATTCTTTTCGAATAAGCAGTTCCACCAGCTTCATTCATGACTCGATTCATACCCTCTCTTATTAAATCTAGGTAATCTTTGCTTACCACAGGTTTGTCTTTTAAATCATCATATTGTTTGAAAATATTTTGATTTCTAACTAGATAAGGTTTTATTGGAACCCCGCCATTGGCAATTCTTGAAGTTATTGTTGCCATTTGCAAAGGAGTTGCCAAAACAAAACCTTGACCAATCGCAGTATTTAAAGTGTCTCCGCCAACCCAAGGCTCACGAAATACTTTTCTTTTCCATTCATCAGACGGCACATTACCAGCTTTTGAACCATATAAACTAATATCAAATTTATCTCCATAACCAAATCTTCTGGCCATATCAGTAAATTTCTCATAACCAATTTGGTTACCTATAGTGAAGAAATAAGTATTACAAGAATGTTTGATAGCATCAACCATATCCAGCGTTCCATGTCCTTCTTTTCTCCAACAGTGAAAAGCTCTTTTACCGAATTGAAAACGACCGTTACAATGAACTTTAGTATTACGACTTACCCCTGCTTCTAAAGCTGCTAAAGCCACCATTAACTTAAAAGTTGAACCAGGAGGATAGAGTGCTGCAATAGGCTTATTGTTTAGAGGCTTTCTAGGGTCTGAATTCAGTTCATCCCAATATTCTTTTAAAACTCCTTCTACAAAATTATTAGGATTAAAAGCAGGAGATGACGCATATGATAGAATTTCACCCGTTTTAACATTCATCAAAACAACTGAAGCAACATCGTCTTTAATTCTGTTGGTTGTAAACTTTTGTAAACGCAAATCAATTGTTAAATGCAATCTTGATCCTTCAACCGCAGGCTTCATTGATAATGTACGGATTGGTATTTCATGTGCATTTACTTCTACGTATTTTACTCCATATTTTCCTCTCAAAGCTTCATCAAATGATCTTTCAATGCCTGACTTTCCAATACGAAAATCTGGGTGCATAAATAAATTCTGCTCATTACCATCAATTTCTTTTTCACTTGGCAAAGAAACGTAACCCAAGAAATGAGCAGTTTCAGCTGGATATGGATAATATCTTATAATACCACTTTCTATTGAAATTCCTGGCAATAGATGAACATTACTTTCAACTCTTGCAAGATCGTCCCAAGATAGATTATCCATAAGAGAAATAATACTTTTACGACGGGAATTTTTAACTTTAGAGAAAAATACTTCTTTGTTTTGAGGAGTTAGATCAAGAATTTGCGAGAGTTTGTCAATTAGGTTTTCTATATTTGTTCTGTTCTCAACGTAAAGTAATAGACGATAGTTATTTTTATTTCTTGTCAGAGGAACACCAAAACGATCAAGCACATTACCGCGCGGTGCTGGGTTAATCATTGGTTTTATTCTATTACTATCTGATTGAATGGAATATTCTTCGTGTTTTATTAATTGCAGATAGCTAAGTCTTGCAACCAAAGCAGCAGTCAGTGTGGTTTGCGCAGCTCCAACAAAGAAAGTACGGCGGTTGAAAATTTTATTTTTACGAATATCCCGAAGCATTTCTTTTCAAGCTTTGTCTGTTTTAATCTTTTGTGAGATTGTTAAATTTTTGGAAATCTTTCTAAATAAATATTAACTAAGTTTTATTAAAAATGTCTAGTTTGAACCTAATAATTTTTCACTTAGATAATCAAAGAATTTATGCATAACAACATAAAAAACTGAAGATAAAACCATCTGTACAGCAGCATTACCAATACTGTATAATGTTCCGTGCAGAATTGAAAGAATTAACCATTTCATCAATAAAAATAAGAAACAGAAAAAAGCAAATTGTTGTATAATTTGTTGGAAATTTTCCCTAATTATTAATCTATGGTTGAGACTAGCAAAAAATCTTACTAAAATTAAATAACAAAATGGTGTAACACCAAGCAGGTCACCATTTAAAGCATCCCCCCAAATTCCCATCAAAAAAATAAACCACAAGGAAAACACATTTTTGAATACAGCAAAGTAGAACACCAACATCAAGTCAAAAAGAGGAATCACATCTGAGAATCCACTAATTTCAACATCTGAAACGTTAATAATAACAAATAGAGCAGCAATTATATGTAAAACTAGAATCTTTGATATTGATCTTTGTCCTAACATTTTAATTTAAGTTTTACATTTGTTTACATTTGTTTATATTTGTTTTATCAATCTTGCTAAAACGAAGAATCAGAAGAGAATTTTTTTTATTCTGATTCTTCGCTAATAATAAAATGAAAAAACTACAAGCAACTTTAAGAATTATTTAAAAAGTTTAGCAAAATTTCTTCTTTTTCTTTTTTTCCAGTATCCTCTGTGGTAAGCATCAGAAACTAAAAGAGGGATAACCGAAGTTGCTTCTGCATAAACCATTTGTTCAAAAGCAGTATCAACTTTTCCCCAAGAACAAGCTTCTTTTAAAGTTGAAGATGAACAAGCGCCATCACGCGAATCAGCAACTGTAATCTGAACAGCGTATTTATGCATATCAACTTCTTTTCCTAAAATTTCAGCACAAACAACTGTATCTTGTACGAAATTTTTTGGAACACCACCACCAACCATCAATAAACCTGTGGTTCCAGCTTTGATTTTAATATCTGTCAATTCTCTAAAATCAGCAATTGAATCGATAGTCATGTGTTTTTTCGGATTTTTAACTTGGTGCAGCACCAAACCAAAGCCAGCCGAAGAGTCAGTGAAAGCTGGGCAGAAAATCGGAACATTGTAATCGTAAGCAAGTTCAATCAAGGATTCTTTTTTCTTAGCATTCTTTTTCAAATATTTACCCATTTCCCAGATAAACTCGCGAGAAGAGTATGGTCTTGGCTCAAGACTGTTGGCAATTTTGTAGATTGTGTGATCACAATGCTGTAAATTTTCTTCGTCAATGTAAGTATCATAAATTCTGTCGATATAATTATCGCGCAAGAATTTGTCATCAATAAAAGGAGTTCCTTGGTAATGCTTAAAACCCAAAGCTTCGAAAAAATCCATATCAACAATTGAAGCACCAGTAGCAACAATTGCATCAATCATACCAAACTTGATCATGTCAGCATAAACTTTCATACATCCACCTGCAGAAGTAGATCCAGCAAGAGTAAGAATAGTTGAACAAGAATTGTCTTTTAACATATTGTTAAAAATTTCCGTTGCTCTTGCCAAGTCACGAGAAGTGAAAGACATATGATCCATTTGATCAATAATTGGGCGAGCATCAAAAGAAGTGATATCAATATGCTTAACTTGTCTTTTAAGCAGGTCTTTTTTAGTAACTTTTTTAGTAGCCATTATCTTTTAAAATAATTTGAGTTAAGTTTTTTAGGAAATTTTAAGAGGCAGAAATTTCAGCTTCTTTTATTTCTTTGATTTCTTCATTATACATAGAAACCAAAGGTTCATCAGAAACTTCAATTTGCAAGTTTTGGTTAAAACCATTAAATTCAGTTCTAATACTTCTGCTATAGGCACCTAATTGACCAATTTCAATATAGTCACCTTCAGCAATATTTTCAGGCAAATAGAAAGGTCCTTTCATTGAGTCAAGAGAATCACAAGTTGGACCATAAAAACCAAAAGGAATAGCTTTTTGCGACAATAATTCTTTGCCTTGAATTCTTATTGCTTTAACTGGATAAATGAAACCTGGAAAACCAGCATCAAACAAACCACCATAAGTACCGTCATTTAAATAAAGCATAGCTTTTTTCTTGGCTTCTACACGAACAAGTAGAGAGCCAGCCTCAGCTACAAGAGCTCTTCCAGGCTCGCACCAAATACGACAATTCTCATCCAGATTTAGTTGACTTAAAGTGTCAAAAATCTCATCAAAGTAAGAAATTAAATTTGGTGGAGTCATGCCAGGATAACTTGAAGGAAAACCTCCTCCAACATCAATAACATCTGCTTTAACTTTAGCTTGCTCTAACACTTCTTTAGCAATTAATAAAGCATTACGATATTCAATAGGATCCATACATTGAGAACCAACATGGAAACAAATACCAAAATACTTCGCAGCAGCTCTGACTTTTCTGATTAAAGAAACAGATTCACTTGGCAATATTCCAAATTTACCAGATAAATCCATAGCAGCATGCGAATTTGGAATTGCAAGACGAACATGCAGGCCAAGATCTTTGGCATTATTTGTTACTTCAAGAATTTTTTTCAACTCATCAGCAGAATCAAGAGCAAAATCACGAATTCCGTAATTGAAATAAGCTTCAAAAATTGCTTCACGAGATTTTACAGGATGCATAAAATGCATTTTAGCATTTAAACCAAAAAGATCATGAATCAAATTTATTTCAGCAATTGAGGCAACATCAAAGTTTCTAATGCCAGAATCATAAAGATGCTTCAACACCACAACATCAGGATTGCTTTTTACAGCATATAAAACTTCTGTTGCAAACTTCGGCGCTGAAAAGTTTTGCAAGAAGAATTGCGCTGCTTTTTTAATTGAATTTGGACGTACAAAATAAACAGGAAGGGAAGGTTTTAATTTAAAAACTTCACTTAGAATGTCGGTGTAACTGTCTTTTGAGAAATCAACCAAAGAATTGTCGGATTCTTTTTTATTTTTCTTATTAAAATTTAAATAGTGAACTTTTTCATTCACTCTCTGATCATATTCTTGCTCTGGTTCCATTTATGTCGCTCCTGAAAAAATTAGGTAAAATTACCTAATAAAAATTGTAATTAGATTGTAATTATATGACCAAGATGGGCGCGATTTTGAACAATTTTCTTCTTCGGTTTTTCTTGGACAATTTTTTTAAAAAGAGGGCGCAAAGTAATTTCAATTTTTTATTTGTAAACAAAAAGTTTTATCAAAAAAAACTAAAAAAACTCAAACCCTCACGAATCCTTGTCAGACAAAGATTGGCAAAGAAGATTTTTTTAACAAAAAAATCTAAAAATTTAATCAGAAAAAAAATAATAACATGATTATGTTTTATTCCAAATAAAAAGAAGTTTTTCGCAAGAAAATAGTGTGTTTTTTAAAACAACAAAATTGAAAGAGAAAATTTTGAATAGCTGAAAGAAAATCTTAGTATAATTATAGCAAATTAGTAATTTAGTTAGATAAAAATTTTAGCAGTGCTTGTCTAACAGCAACACCTGCTTCAACTTGCTCTAAAATTAGACTAACTTTTTCATCATCCGCTAAAGCAGAAGAAATTTCAACATCACGATTAATTGGCCCTGGATGCAAAACAATGACATCTTTCTTAGACAATTTCAGCTTATCATGAGTAAGACCAAATAATTTAAAATACTCAGAAAGTGATGGAATATAGCATCCCAACATTCTCTCTTGCTGAATTCTGAGCATCATAACAACATCAACATCATTAATGCCGTTTTCCAAAGACTCAAAAACTTCAATATTCCATTTTTCTTTCATCCATAATTTATAGTCTTTTGGAATAAGAGTTGAAGGCATAATAACTCTAATTTCACAACCAAACTTACTTAAAAGCTTAATATTAGAGCGAGCTACTCTTGAATGCAAAACATCACCACAAATTGCAATCTTCAAGCCTTGCAGGTTTTTTTTATGTTGACGAATTACGAAAGAATCAAGCAAAGCTTGACTTGGGTGTTCATTCGTACCATCGCCTGCATTGATTAATGATGCAGAAATATGCTCTTTTAGAATATTTAAAATACCGCTAGAATTATGTCTAATTGCCACAAAATCAGGTTTCATAGCATTTATTGTTTTAGCCGTATCAATAATTGATTCACCTTTTTTGAGAGAAGAAAGAGATACATCAATATTAGAAACCTTGGCTCCCAGTCTTTTAGCGGCAAGTTCAAAAGACATTCTGGTACGAGTGGAATTTTCAAAGAAAAAATTCACTAAAATTTTATTTTTTAAGCTTTCATCATTTGCAGATTTTTTGAAAAAATTTTCCGCTTCATTGTGAATCTGATTAATGTCGTCGGTACTTAATTGATCTATGCTGATGAGGTCTTTCATTTTATTTAGAATTTTCATTTCACAAAATATCTTTAAAACTTTTTTATCATAAAAGTTAAAGAGTGATCAAGAATATTGCTTTGAATTTTGAAATTCACATATCTTCCAATAAATTGCGCAGTGAAAGAAAAGTTTTTTAAGATTTAAACAATAATTATAATTTACGACTAACTAAATGTTTAAATATTTCTTCTAAATCAGGCTGACTTGTTGAAATATCTTTTATCTGAACTTTATTATTTGCAAGAATAAGTAGAATTTTATCCACCGCAACTTTTTCTGGATCATAAATAATTGAAAGTCGGTCTTCTGTCAGAACTTTTGTTTTAAAATCGGTTAAAATTTTCGATATCTCAACAGAATTATCACAACTAATTATTAATTCCTTTTCGTTCATTAATTTCATCAAATTGCTTTTTTTGTCGCAGGCAATAACTGAACCATGATTTATAATTGCAATTTCATCACATAATTCTTCAGCTTCTTCCAAGTAATGAGTTGTAAGGAGGATTGTGGTTCCTTGCTGATTCAGACTTTTAACATAATTCCATAATTGGTTTCTTAGCTCAACATCAACCCCAGCAGTTGGCTCATCAAGAACTAAAATTTCTGGACTATGAACTAAAGCTTTTGCGACCAAAAGTCTTCTGCGCATTCCACCCGATAAACTTCTTGGAGCTGACTTTGCTTTATCTTTCAATCCCAAAGCCTCAATTATTTCATCTGTTCTTCTTTGTGACTTTTTTATTCCATAATAACCAGCGTAAATTTCCAAAGTCTCACGAACATTGAAGAATGGATCAATTATTAACTCTTGTGGAACAATTCCAATTTTGAACTTACTTTGCTGCTGATTTTTATCGATATCAATTCCGCAAATTTTAACTTCTCCAGAAGTTTTATTTACAAGGCCGGCAAGTATATTAATTATTGTCGATTTTCCAGCGCCATTTGGACCTAAAAGACCAAAGAACGAACCTTTTTTAATCTGAAGGTTAATTGAACCCAAAGCTTTCTTAGCAGGAGACTTAGAGGTTTTTTGATAGGTTTTGCTTAGGTTATTTATTTCAATAGCAAAATCAGTCATGCTAAATAATTCCTTTTTCTTTTAATAGTTGTTGCAACTCACCTGATTGAAACATTTCACGCACAATATCACAACCTCCAACAAACTCTCCTTTTACATAAAGTTGCGGAATTGTTGGCCAATCAGAAAACTCTTTAATACCTTGTCTAATTTCTGGATCACGCAAAACATCAACATCAAAAAAATCAACATTTAGATTTTTTAAAACATGTGAAACGGCAGCAGAAAATCCACATTGAGGAAAATCTTTTGAACCTTTCATATAAAGAACTACGTCATTATTAGAAATTGTTTCTTGAATTGTATTTAAAATGTCTGACATATCTTCCTAGTCATTGCGAAGAGCCCGTCAGCACGACAGGGCAATCCATTTTGTTAATTTATGGATCGCCTCGACTTCATAAAATGAAGCCTCGCGATGACGAGAACTCAAATTAATATTCATTGACTCTTGATTAAATAGAGCCTGTTTTCAATTGCATAGCATGAAGTGCACCACCTAAAATTTCTTTAAGCGCTTCATTGACTATTTTATGCTGCTGAACTCTTGTTTTACCAGCAAAAATTTCATCAATTATTTCGACACTATAATGATCACCATCATCAACCAAAGCAACCACTTTTATTTGTGCTTTTGGAAAATTTTTTTTAAGAATTTCTTCTAACTTATCTTGAGCAATTGCCATATATTTTAGTTCACTTAAATTTTTGTTTTTGAGCTCTAACAAACTATCTTGTGTCATTCTGAGCAAAGCGAAGAGTTTCTTCAGATCTTATCCTTGAGATCTTTAAATAAAGCTCAAGATAACAAAATATTAAAAATCCTAACAATAAAAACAAAAAAACCTCTGTGATTTTTAAAACCACAGAGGCAATTTTATTTATCTTGGAAGAAAAAGTCTAACCAAAAAAACCACGACGTTTTTTAGGCTCTCCACCACGATCATCGCGATCTCTTCTGTCGCCACGATCATCTCTACGATCTCTTCTGTCGCCACGATCATCTCTACGATCTCTTCTGTCAGAACGTTCATCACGATCATCCATCTGTGGACGAACTGCTAGTGTATCAGAAATATCTTCGCCTGTCTTTTGATCAACACAACGATAGCTTAATTTTGGACGACCTTTTTTGTCAAAACCGATAACTTTAACTTTAACAATATCGCCTTCATTAATAACATCTTCAACAAAATCAACACGATACTCAGCAAGTTCAGAAATATGAACAAAGCCATCACGATTGTTAGAAATACTTACAAAAGCACCAGCATCAATTACTTTTACTACTGGCCCTTCATAAATATCACCAACTTCTGGTTCAAAAATAATTTCATTAACCATTGCAGTTGCTTTCTTAATTGCATCATTGCTATTAGAGCTGATTTTTACTGTTCCATCATCTTCAACATCCATAACAACACCTGCTACAGCACAGATTTCTTTAATTACTCTACCACGAGAACCTATAACTTCACGGATCTTTTTTGGTGGTATATTCATGATTTCAACTTTTGGTACGTTTGAATTCAATTCCGATCTTGGAGCTGCCATAACAGCAACCATTTTATCTAAAATATGCATTCTTCCGCCATGAGCTTGCTCAAGAGCTTTTTGCATAATTTCAGCATTAATACCGTTGATCTTAATGTCCATCTGTAATGAAGTGATACCATTTGCCGTTCCAGCAACTTTAAAATCCATATCTCCCAAATGATCTTCATCACCCATGATATCAGAAAGAACAACATAATCGTTTCCTTCTTTAATCAATCCCATAGCAATTCCTGAAACTGGGGCAGAAATTGGAACTCCAGCATCCATTAAAGATAAAGAACCACCGCAAACAGAAGCCATTGAAGAAGAACCATTTGATTCAGTAATCTCAGAAACAACTCTTGTTACGTAAGTGAAAGCTTCGTTATTATTTGGGAAAACAGGATTTAATGCACGCCATGCTAATTTACCATGACCAATTTCTCTTCTACCAGGAGATTTTAATTGACCAGTTTCACCAACAGAATATGGAGGAAAGTTGTAATGTAACATGAAAGTTTCTTTGCTTATTCCATCAAAACCTTCAACCATTTGTTCATCTTTATTTGAACCTAAAGTTGTTACAACTAAAGCTTGAGTTTCTCCGCGAGTAAATAATGCAGAACCATGAACTTGAGGCAAAATACCAACTTCAATTTCAATAGGTCTAATTTGATCTGGCTTACGTCCATCAATTCTCACAGAATTTTTCAAAATATCATTTCTAACAATATCTTTTTCTAATTTTTTGAAAATTGAAGAGATCTTATTTTTAGAAATTCCTGCTTCTTCATTTATAAATTTAGCTTCCAAATCAGCTTTGATTTGGTCAAGATCTCCAGCTCTTTCTTGTTTAGCTGTTTTTTTGAAAGCGGCAATTAATCTGCTACCAATAAAATCAGTCATCTCTTTTTCTAGTGCAGAGTTATCTTGCTTTACAACTTGAATTTTTTTCTTACCTGCAACTGAAGCAAAATCGTTGATCAAATCAATTACTGGTTGTAACTGTTGATGAGCAAAATTAACCGCATCAAGCATTTGAGATTCTGATAATTCTTTTGCTTCTGACTCAACCATCAATACAGAAGATTTTGTTCCAGCAACAACTAAGTCTAGAGTGCTATTTTTAGTTTCTTCATTACTTGGATTAGTAACAAATTGGCCATCAATCAAACCAACTCTAATTCCTGCAACCGCTTCCAATAAAGGAGCTTCAGAAATAGCTAAAGCAGCAGAAGCACCAACTAAAGAAACTATATCAGGAGTACAAGCTGGATCATAAGACAGAACTGTACACACAACGTTAACTTCATTATAGAAATTTTCAGGAAACATTGGTCTGATTGGACGATCAATCAATCTTGAAGTAAGAGTTGCTGCATCACTTGGTTTTGCTTCTCTTTTAAAAAAACCGCCAGGAATTTTTCCGGCAGCATATGATTTTTCTAAGTAATTTACTGTCAGTGGGAAGAAATCAACTCCTTCAGCTGCTTTGCTTGCTACAGTAACCGCGCAAAGAACAGTTGTATTTCCCATTTTTGCAATAACTGAACCACTAGCTTGACGTGCAATTTTTCCTGTCTCTAGCGATAAAATCTTTCCATTCCAATTTATTTCTTTTTTTACAATATTAAACATTTTTCATCTTTTATTAAATTATACCTGCGGCTTGAACTACAGGCTACTACTACATTATATACTTCAATTACTTACCCTAATTATCACGAACTATATTTTTTGCACAGAATACAAATATAGAAAGTTTGTAAATTCTAAAACAGACTAATTAGGGTAAGGCAATATTATTTTCTGATTTCTAATTTTTTGATCAAGTCTTCGTAACGCTCAACTGATTTAGATTTCAAGTAGTCTAATAGACTTCTTCTTCTACTAACAAGAATCAACAAACCTCTTCTAGAAGAAAAATCACTTTTGTGAACTTTAAGGTGTTCAGTTAAATTGTTGATTTGTTTAGTTAAAACTGCACATTGAACTTCCGGTGAACCGGTATCTAATTTTCCTTTAGCACTTTTTTGGGCAAATGCTTTTACAACTTCTTTTTTTGATTTTGTAAGAATTGACATCCTTTTTTCCTTAATTGCGTTAACTTTAAAAAACATTAATTGGCTTAAGTAAGTTTTTATCAAACTCCCCCAGTCCTATTAATACACCATTATTGACAACTCTTGCCTTTGAAACAAAGTCATTAGAATTATGATTTAAATTTGAAGATGAACAGTCCGAAACATTATTTATTGTGATAATCTGACCATTTCTGAACCTAGAGGCATCTAGATCATCTAGCTTTATTTCAACCATGAAATCCAAGACATCGTGCAAAGAAAGCAGCGAGCCATCAAAAAAACTTTCGCCATAATTAACTAGCCTTTTTAACTTAGCAAGTGAAATTATTTTTTTGTAATTAAATTTTCCAACTTCTAATCTTTTTAGTTGCGATACATAGCCACAAATTGCCATTTTTTTACATAAATCACGTGCTATAGATCTTACATAAGTGCCTTTTGAACACGCAACTTCAAAATCTCCATATTCCGAGTTATTAGCGAGCATTTTTATGAAAAAAATTTCAACCTCACGTTGTTTTATTTCAAAATTAATTTCGTTTCTAGCCAATTCATAAGCTCTTTTTCCGTCAATTTTAAGTGCTGAGAAGCGAGAAGGAGTTTGTTTAATCTTGCCAATAAAAAATGGCAAAATTGTAATTATTTGATCATTAGTAGGTCTTAAATCACTGGTTTCTTCAACTTTCCCTTCAATATCATCTGTATCACGAAACTCACCCCAACTAATACGAAAAAAATATCTCTTTTTAGCATCCATAATGTGCTGACAAGTTTTTGTAGCTTTATTTATGGCAACTGGAAGAACGCCTTCGGCAAAAGGATCCAAAGTTCCTCCATGACCAACTTTTTTTGCAGCAGTAATCTTTTTAACTATTGCAACAACTTTAGCAGAAGAATACCCAACCGGCTTTTCAACATTTATCCAATAATTATCCTGAGAAAAATTTAGCGTCATTAAATCATCTTTTAAAACTTATCAAAGATAGGAATTTTCTTAATCAGAAACCTAAAAAGGTGGTTACAAAAAAATAAAGGCGGATTTATGTGATTGGTAAAAATTTTTTCTATACAATGTGACTATCACATTATTTATAAAAATACTATCAATCAATAAATCCGCCAAGATTTAAGTAACATTACACAGTGTTAGCACCAGAGATAATGTCAATCAGTTCTTTTGTAATATTTGCTTGTCTAGTTCTATTATAAACTAGTGTCAAATTTTTAATCATTTTACCAGCATTATTGCTAGCTGCTTCCATTGCAGCCATCCTTGCACCTTGTTCTGAAGCACTATTTTCAAGAAGCTCATTATAAATTTGCATAGCAATATTTTTAGGCAATAAATCGTGCAAAATCTCTTCTTCACCTGGTTCGTATTTCACAGGAGAATCAAAATTTTGATCTTTTGCTTCGTAGTGAATTTGTGCTGGAATTAGTTGCTTAAGAACTTGTTCTTGAGCAATTGCCGATTTAAATTTGCTATAAATAACTTCGCAAACGTCAAACTGATTCTCATCATATAACTTGACTAACTTGTTAGCTATCTCTTCAGCATTTTGATATTCAATTACACCTCTAAAGATACCAAAAACTTGATCAATCATTTTTTTGCTATATGATGATTTAAGCTGTTCATAAGCTTTCTTACCAACACATATTATCTTTACTTCTTTTCCTTGCGAAATCAAACCATGAATATGAGTTTTAGCAAACTTAACAGTAGAGCTATTCAAACCGCCACAAAGTCCGCGATCAGAAGACAAGACAACTATTAGATGAGTTGAGTTTTTGCCTTTTCCAGTTAGAAGAGGAAACTTCTCACTGAAATTTCCTTTAACAGAAATATTTGAAGCCAAGTTTGAAACCATTTCTTCAATTTTTTCAGCAAAAGGTCGTGATGCTTCAACTGCATGTTTAGCTTTTTTCAAACGCGATGCCGCAACCATTTTCATGGCTTTAGTCATTTTTTGCGTCGATTTAACCGACTTAATTCTGGTTTTTAGAGTCTTTAAATTTGCCATATTTCTTTATGACTATTTTTTCTCATGAGTTAATCTATCTTCAAGTCCAGCATGATCAAAGTGGCTTGAAGGAGCATGGTTTAAGAAAACTGATAAAAATTCTTCAATTGCTTTTTTCAATTTAGCTTCAACTTCTTCAGAAATTTTTTGTTGCTGCTTAATTGAATCTAGAATATCAGGATATTGAGTTCTTAATTTACGCAAGAATTCTTGTTCAAATTTTACAACTTCTTTAGCTGGAACTTTGTCTAAATAACCTTTTACACCAACATAAATTGAAGCAACTTGTTCTTCAAAACCAAGAGGTGAATACTGATTTTGCTTTAACAATTCAGTTAATTTACGACCTTTATCAAGCAATTTTTGAGTTGCAACGTCTAAATCAGAACCAAACTGTGCAAAAGCTTCAAGCTCACGGAATTGAGCCAAATCAAGCTTTATTGTTCCAGCAACTTGTTTCATAGCTTTAGTTTGAGCGGCAGAACCAACACGAGATACCGACAAACCAACGTTAACAGCTGGTTTGATACCTTTGTAGAAAAGCTCTGTTTCTAAGAAAATTTGCCCGTCAGTAATTGAAATTACGTTAGTTGGAATGTAAGCAGAAACGTCACCAGCTTGTGTTTCAATTATTGGAAGCGCAGTTAGTGAACCACCACCCATTGCATCAGACATTTTCGCAGCTCTTTCAAGTAGTCTTGAGTGAACATAAAATACGTCTCCAGGGTAAGCTTCACGTCCTGGTGGACGACGAAGTAGCAAAGACATCTCACGGTATGCAACAGCGTGTTTAGACAAATCATCATAAGCTACAAGTGCGTGCATTCCATTATCACGGAAAAACTCACCAGCTGTGCAACCAGTGTATGGAGCAAAAAATTGTAAAGCTGCGCTTTCAGAAGCAGTTGCAGAAACAACAATTGAATACTTCATTGCGCCAGCATCTTCCAAAGTTTTAACGATTTGAGCTATTGTTGAACGTTTTTGACCAATTGCAACATAGATACAGTAAAGCTTTTTCTTTTCATCATTTTCTTCATGTGCTTTAGCTTGATTAATGAAAGTATCCAAAACAATAGCTGTTTTACCAGTTTGACGATCACCAATAATCAATTCTCTTTGACCACGTCCAATTGGAATCAAACTATCCACAGCTTTAATACCTGTTTGCATTGGCTCACCAACTGACTGACGAGCAATAATTCCAGGAGCTTTAATTTCAACACGACGGTATTCAACGTCTGTAAGAGGACCTTTTCCATCAATTGGATTACCAAGTGCATCAATCACTCGACCCAAAAGACCTTTTCCTACTGGAACTTCAACGATTTTTCCAGTTCTTTTTACATCAGAACCTTCTTTAATTGTTTGAGCATCACCAAAAACTACAATACCAACATTGTCAGCTTCAAGGTTAAGCGCCATTCCTTTAACGCCAGATTCAAACTCTACTAGTTCACCAGCTTGTACGTTGTCAAGGCCGTAAACTTTAGCAATTCCGTCACCAATTTTAACAACTTCACCAATTTCTTTTAACTCTGCAGAAGTTCTGAAATTCTCTACTTTTTTCTTTAAAATATTGGAAAATTCTTCTACTCTAAATTCCATAATTTTGCGCTTTAATTATTATTATTTTACCAAAACAAAACAGCTTTGGATTATTTAATTACAAATCGTTTACTAATTCTTGCTTCAAAGAAGAAAGCTGAGTTTTTAAGCTTAAATCAATGATATTAGAATTGATTTTTACCTGGAAACCGCCAAGAATTTTTTCATCAAGCTTTTCAGTTATTTCAACTGTTTTTCCTGAATATTTTTTCTCAATTGCCAATCTAATTTGGTCAATCTGTGATTTATCTGCTTTAGAAGCAAAGATAACTTCAGCCGAGAGAATATTTTTTTGTATTTTTACCAAAGAAACAAATTCCTGATATACTTCTAAAAATAGCGCTAATCTTTTATTGTAAGCCAAAGTAAGCAAAAAGTTTGAAACCGTAGCATCGAAAGAGAATTTTTTAGTGATTTCAGCCATAATCTCAACTAGATCTGGACGAGAAATTACAGGATTTTGCAATTCATGAGCAAAACTTTCACTAAAATTTTTCTTAAAAATGTCTAATTGCTCCATGACTTTGTCAATAGCACTGTCTTTTTTTGCCACAGAAAAAAGGGCTTTAGCGTAATTTTTAGCAACTATGGAAGCTTTTGACATTACTTAAAAAAGAATTAAGAAATTTAAAGAAAAAACATCGAAAAAACACACAAGTTTCCGACAAAATTTAATTAGGGGCGTGCAAAATAACTGTCTGCCAAATAAAAAGCAACTGATTTGTTTATTGAATTACTTAATTTTTGCACAGAAATATTGCTTCATCTTACAAACTTTACCTCACAAAGGCAAACAAATTAAAGAAACAAAAATAAAATTTGACTAAAAATTACCAAATAAAAGATTAACGATTTATAGGATCAACATTTTCCAAACTTTCATATTGCGCAACTTCAGAATCAAAATAATTACCCTTACTTGAAGTTGCAATATGAAATAAAGCATCTCCTTTATTGATCAAAGGCAACTTAGAAATGCCAATGATAATTCCATTTTCATGCGCGCGAACCAAACTTTTATTATCACCAAAAGGATTGCTCAATTCTCCCAAAACATCTCCTTTTACGACTAGCTGACCTAATTTAGCACTAATTTTATGAATTCCACTTTTTGGAGCCCTTAACCAAGAACTAGCTTGGGCAATAAAAACTCTTTTTTTATTTACAGGACAAACTTTTGACTCAATCATACCAATTTCACGCATGAAATTGAATATGCCAGAAACACCCGTTTCAATAACGTTCTCATCAAATCTTAACGCTTCTCCTCCTTCATAAAGTAACATTGGAATTTTTTCTTGAGCAACTGCTTCACGCAAAGATCCATCACGAAGATTTGCATCTATTATAACTGGAGCCCCAAAAGCTTTAGCAAGATTTCTGGTTTTTTCATCAGAAATATTCGCTCTAATTTGAGGGTAATTACAACGATTAAAAGCACCAGTATGTAAATCAATTCCATAATCTGATTGTTTAACAACTTCACGCATAAACTTGTAAGCAACTTGTGAAGCAAGAGAACCGTTTTTTAATCCTGGGAAACAACGGTTTAAATCGCGTCTGTCAGGCAAATAGCGCGAACGATCATTAAAACCAAAAATATTTACAATTGGAATTGCAATTAATGTACCATTAATTTTTTTTAAGAGATTTGACTTTAAAACTCTTCTGACAATTTCTATACCATTAATTTCATCACCATGAATTGTAGAGCAAATGAACAAAGTAGGGCCGTCATTTTTACCACGAACAACTTCAAGTGGCATATTAACATCTGTAAAATCGTAAATGCTTCCCATATCAATATTGATACGAGAACGTTCACCACATTTTACTTCTATGCCTTCAATTACAAATTTTTTGGAAGTTTTTTTAATCATCTATTTACGATTCAAATGTGCATAAGAAAGAATTTTATAGCAAAGCTTTGCTGATAAAAAGTCACAAGAATGTAGTTGTTTTACTGGCGCTAACTCAACCACATCTGCACCCACAATGTTAGAAATTTTACTTGCTTCACGGATGATGTCTAAAGCATCTTCCCACATTACACCACCTGGTTCAGGAGTTCCTGTTGCTTGCATTAAACTTGAATCAAATCCATCTAAATCAAAAGTTAGAAAAACTGGACGCCCTTTCAATGGAGCAACTATTTTCTTTGGATCCCAACTTCTTCTATCTTTACCAAAATGAATTGCGATTCTGTGTTTATTGGCTTCAAGGTATGGAATCTCGCCAGCAGAAATATTTCTTATACCACAGGAAATTAAAGTTGAAATTGGGTTGTCCATAACTCGGCGCAAGGCGGCTGCATGCGAATAATGCTCGCCATCGTAACCATCACGTAAATCAGCGTGAGCATCAAAATGCAAAATTGCCAAATCAGGATATTTCTTCACGAAAGGACGAATTGAACCAGCAGTAATTGAATGTTCACCACCTAAGATTAAAGGAAACTTTCCAGCATCAAGAATTTTTTCAGTAATTTTTTCTAATTGCTTCAAAGATTTTACAACCGAAGTGCGGTCAATTTTTGGCTCTTTCATTGTTACAACACCATATTTTCTGAAAGGCTCGCACCAAAATTCTTCATCAAAAAGTTCAACTTGTTGTGATGCTTTAATAATTGCTTTTGGTCCATTTTTTGTACCACCACCATAACTTACTGATTTTTCCAATCCAAATGGAATAACTACAACTTTGGCATCTTCTAAAGATTTTAAATATTTTTCCTCAACACCAAGAAAACCTGAGGCTTGCGGCATTAGGTCTAATTGACTAAGGTCAGATTTAACTTCTTTTTTCTTAACAACTTTTTTCACTACAGATTTTTTTATATTCTTTTGTGTCATATTAAATTAAGAAATTTTAATAGCATATTTTTTGCTTAAATACTTATTTACAGAAGTTCTTTCTTCAGCCGTTAAAATCTTTTCAAAAGCAATTATTTCTGCA